>Ga0209990_10001297_pt1 | contig 21345 bp, 22 predicted proteins | sample NOAtaG_6_FD_187304 | JGI IMG/M metagenome (GOLD analysis project Ga0209990, IMG submission 187304) | Freshwater lake microbial communities from Lake Erie, under a cyanobacterial bloom - NOAA_Erie_Diel5S_2200h metaG (SPAdes) (version 2) | ecosystem: Environmental > Aquatic > Freshwater > Lake ...
GTGGACGCGCACCGGGCGGAGTAGCGGCCAGAACAACCCCGGCCGCTCGACTTCCGCCCACTTGAAGGGGACCCGCACAAGCGCGACGCGCATAACGCAATATAACGCATTCGGTTCGACGGGCGACACCAGGCAACCTAGGTTGCTCCACCGTGATCCACAGAGACGACCCGCCGCTTGCATCCATGCAAGCGATGGTCGCGGAATGTGACGGCACGACAACCGACGACGTGACACCCTGCGGCACCCCCTTTCCCCCGAGGCCAGCAATGGACATCCCCGAGTACCTCACCCCGCACGAAGTCTCCGCCATCACTCGCCGCGCGGTGCAGTCGTTGGCGAAGGACCGCATGACGGACCGCGGCATCCCGTTCGTGAAGCTCGGCCGCCGTGTCGTGTACGCCCGCCGCGACGTGCTCGCGTTCCTCGAGGCGCACCGCCGCACGTCCACCCGCGCCCCGGAGCGTGCCGCGTGATCGCGCTCGCCGACTTCCTCGATCCCGTCGCGGCGCTGCGCGAGCGCGCCCAGCGCGAGCGGATGGCCGATCTCCGCAAGGCCGCCCCCACGCTCGCGCGGAATCTCGCCGCGGCCACCGCTGCCGCGACCACGACTGCGGCGAAGCATGACCCCGCCATCGCCAAGGCCCGCGCGGCGCTGGCGAAGGCGGAGCAAGCGGCACGAGACACCGCCGCCGAAGTGAACCGGCTCGAACGGGCGAGGATCGAAGCCGTCGCGCCGCTCGAGGCCGCCCGCAATCGCCTCGCCCGCCAGCTCGCGGCGGCCGTGGGGCCACTGGTGGCGCCGGTGCTCGAGCAAGTCGTCGCGGAGCTTGCGGGCCTCCGCGCGCGGCGCCCCACGACGGAACCTGCGCTGCCCGACGGCCGCATCCCGACGGAATTTCGCACACACGCGCGCCGGCTTCGGGCGCTGGTCCACCTCGAACGGGACCTCCGCAATGCGCCGGAGCTGTTCGCCGACGACCCGGAAGGCATCGCCGCGGCGCGGCTCGCCGAGGTGCCGACGCTCGCGTTGGAGTATCTGACCCGCGGCGAATTCGACGCCGCCGCTCGGGGGCTCGCATGACCGAGGACATTCTCAGCCGGTCGACGGCGGAGCGGATGCTCGCCGATCGCGCGCACCTGATTGACGGCCTGCCGCTCGTCTGCGATCAAGACGGCAGCGAACTCGGATTCTTTCGCGCCGATGTCGAAGCGATGCGCGCCGGCACGTACCGGCACATGCGCTACGCCCTCGGCCACATCGAACGCATCGACCAACGGTAGCCCCTTGGCCGCGCCGGCGTGCCGCCTCGCCAGCGGGCGGTTTCGGCCGAGGCCCGTGAACCCACGGCCGGCGCACTCCCCCAACCACCAACGTGAAACCGCCGCGAGTCTCGCAGACAGGCGCGGCGGTTTCGACGGAGACGACTGTATGACAAACGGAAAGTATCGCACGTGCTCCCCGTCGACCATTGCGGTGGCGGAGGTGGCGCCATGATCCGCGTCGGACACATCGAACTCGCGGGCGACCTGCTCACTGGCACCGTCCACCTCGCCGCCGGGCATCGCCGCGTCCGGTTGGACGCCGCCGCCCTCACGGCCGCCGCCGCCGCCTGTGTGGCCGGGACTGTCCCCGACGTGCTCGCTCCGCTCGGCGTCCGCGTGGGGCAACTGCGTGCGCTCGCGGCGGCGCTGGAACTCGCCGGGGGCCTGGCGCGGTACCGCACGGCCGCGGCACGAGGCGACGCGGCATGAGCCCGCGCCGTGGCAACATGTACGATCCCCCACCGCCCCCACCGCCGACGTTGCCGGCCGACTGGTGGCACTTCAACCAACCGGACTACGAGTGCCACCAGTCGGCATTCTGGCGCCTGCCGTGTCGCCTGTTCTCCGTCGACGGACTCGGCGCGCGCATCTGGCAGGAGGCGGGGCCGGTCGCGTCGGCGGTGCTGCCGGTGCTGGCGTACCACGCCCATAGCGTCCGCCTTACCGACGGGTGGACGCCCGCGTTTGGGCTCAACGAGCGCCGGCTCGCCCTGCTGGCCGGCGTCGGCCGCGGCTCGATCGCCCAAGCCGTCTCGGGCCTCGAGGCATTGGGGCTCGTCCGGCGCACCCTCGAGCGCCGGCGCGGCATCGCCCACGCCCGCTACACCGTCGCCGCCGCCTGCTTTCCCATCGGGTCAGAGCCGTGGCGTCGGGTACCTGGCTCCTACTTCTACGGGCGTCTGCACGCGTACCACGCGCACCACGCGACCCGCTGGGCGTTCTTCGCGGTGTTCGCGCGCGACGCGGTGGCAGATGAGGACGCCGTTCGAGGCGCGGCTCATGCTCGTGGCGACGACGTGGCCGAGGAAAACCGGCAGCTCGCCAGCATCCGCGAAGAACGGCCGGTGCGGGCCTCGCACGTGGCGGACGCGTCCGGGCTGTCGGGGCGGCACGCGGAACGGGCGCTGGCCCTGCTCGGCACGTTGGCGGACGGGGACCGGGTGCCGCTGGTGGGTCACACGCCGACCACGGGCTACTTCGTCAACTACCGGACGCTGGACAGCTACTACCCGCCGGCACGGGCCAACGAGATGGCCGCCGAACGTCGGCGGGCTCGCCGGCCTACGCGGGGGGCCGCATGACGCCCCAACCCGTCACCGCTGGGCCAGTGACTGGGCCAGTGACTGGGCCAGTGACTGGGCCATGTACCCGACACGGCTGGGCCAGTACCCGTCACGGCTGGGCCAGTACCCGACACGGCTGGGCCATGTACCCGACACGGCTGGGCCTAATCAGTAGTGCAGTAGTCTTACAGAGTCTTGCAGTAGTGCAGAGTGTTTGCGCGTCGCTTCGCAACGCGCCGGCCGGTGCACTGCGGACTCGCCCAACGGCCTGCCAGCATGCCCCGCACGCCATCTGCGCGCCGCTGGTCCTCGGTCGCCGCAGGGCGGCCCGTGCGATCCCCCTTCCCCCGCTCCGACGCCCGTTGGCGGGGCCATTCCGCGCGATGGTGAGGCCCTTCCCATGACGCTGATCCTCGGCCAACTGGCGCCCGACGGCTCGGCGCATGTCGTTGCCGACCGCGCCATGCGCGTCTTCGGCACCTACACGATGTCCGTCGGGCTGCCGAAAGTCTGGCATCCGTCACCGCGGCTCATCCTCGGCGTGGCCGGCACAACCTCATGGAGCGAAGCCGTGCGTGCGTGGCGGGTCCCCGACTTCGCGCGGGATGTGCACGGGCTGGACCTGCTGCGGCTCTGCGCCGCCGACCTGGCCGAGTTGGCGCCGAAGGGCGCGACGTGCGCCGGCCTGCTCGCCACCCTCGGCGCGATCTACCCGTTTCAACTCGGCGAGGGGCGCGACGTGGCGCCGATGATCCCCGCGGATGGCACCGGCGCGGTGGGCAGTGGGGCGCTGGCGGCGCTCGCTGCCATGCGGGCGTACGGCTCGATGCAGACGGCCCCGCTGCGCTTGCTCGGCGCCGCGCGCATCACGGCCGAGCTACAGCCCGGCGACGTGGCCGGACCGTTCGACCTGTTGAGTGTCGAGGCCAACGCCTCGGCGATCTCGGCTGCGGATTCCCAAGTGACGAAGCTCATGCCCCCATGATCGCGCGAGCCGTCACGCCGGCGTCATCGCCCCCCCCCCGGGTATGGGTCCTCCCCGGCCGCCCCCCGCCTCGGGAACCCCTGACGCCGGCCTAGCGCTAGTCGCAGCCCCGCCGCACTTGCACTTGACACGTAACCATATGCCCATCTCGCCATATGCCACGCACCCGCCCCGCACTCCCTGACGGCTTCGCGCTGACCCCCGAGCATCCCGCGTTGCGCTGGCGCCCGCTCGCCGACATCGGCGCCGCGCTCGACCTCGACGGCCGCACGGTGCGGGGCTGGGCCGATGCCCACGGCTTGCCGATCCGGCGCCACGGTGCGACGTGGTGTAGCGTCGTCCCGTTCGTGCATGTGCTGTCGGTCGCGCTTGAGGTGGCGCGCGACACCCGACGCTTCGGCGGGTGGCATGGGGCTGGTGACACCGCCGCATCACGGGGCATCACCTTCCGGCGCGCGTGGGCTGACTGGTGCGGGCGGCATGACGTGTTGCCCGATGTCGCAGCGGCCGGTTTCGCGCTGGCCGGTTCGACCTGATCCACGCGCCCGCCGCACGGCCCGGTCGTGTCGCTGACGGAATTACTACACCTACACCTGATCCACGCGCCCGCCGCACGGCCCCGGCGGGGCATCGTCCGATCGGGCGGTGCCCCGTTGTCGTGTGGCCGTCGCCCCGCGCGTCGCAACCTGGGCGGCCTTGTGCAGCGTGATGTCGCCACGCTCGACCGCTTGCACGACCTCCGGCGCGGCCTCGCGGCGGAGGCGCTTGGCGTTCTGCACCATCGTGCGATCTACGGCAAATGCGGTTGACGCAGCGTCAAGCGTAGGAGGGGATATTTCCCCTCCTCGCATGGCTGGCCGCGTCTCTCTTGTGGCCGTCGCCACGCGCGCCGCGAACATCGCGCGCTGGCTGGGCGTGTAGTGCGTGCGGCAAAGGTTGAGCGCTGTGGCGTACTGCGACGGGTCGGCGTCGTCCCCGATGTCATGCGTGACCGGCGCAACCCCGAGCACGTCGCATGCGGCCATACGCTTGCGGCCGTCGATGTCTGAATTTGGACATCGCCGCGAGCCCTTTGCGGGCCGGTCTGTCGCGTCGCATTCGCCACCCGCGCCGCGGCCATCCCCCCGCGCGAACGGCTCCACCGTGGCGGCGCTCGTCTCCAACTAGGCGCGCTGGTCGCACGCACTGGTGCGTCGGCACTGGCCCCCGCTGACGGCCGATCCCTTTCGGAAGGCGCCCGCTGCGGCTCGGCCGTCCCCGCGGGGCGACGGGGCGCACGGAGGACCCGAACAACGATTCGCGCGACCCCGGCGCGACCCCGAGGCCCAAGAAGGCCCCAGAAAGACAACGCCCGACAAGCGAGCTAACCGCTTGTCGGGCTTTGACATCGGGACGGCGGGATTCGAACCCGCGACCCCCTGAACCCCATTCAGGTGCGCTACCGGGCTGCGCTACGTCCCGTCCGCCACCAGCGTCGCCGCCAACGGACAGACTCTAAAGCTAGCCGAGCGACGCCTCCGCAACCACCCCGATCCCCCCAACCCCGCAGCCCCGCCCCGCGTGGCCTCAACCCCTCGACCCGACCTCCCCCGCCGCGCTCGGCTCATGGCGCCCCACCAGCGCCCCGCTCAGAAACGCGCTCGCCACCGTCGCCAGCTCCACCCGGCCCGGCAGCAGCAGCCGCTCCTGCCGCTCGGCATCCGCACTGCGCGGCACGCTACCGAAGAAGCCAAGCACCCCCTCCACCCCCTCGATTCCCGGCACCGGTACCGCGACCATCGAGCCGAGACCCGCGCCGAACGCCTCCCGGCGCCGCAGAAACGACGGATCGTCCGCCAGCCCCGCGACGATCACCACGTCGCCCTCGAGCCACGCGCGTCCCACCACGCCGACGCCCTTCGGGAAACCGTACGACACCGACTGCTCGAGGAAGCGCCGCGCCGGCAGGTCGGCCCCCCAGCCACCCTGCGCCACGAGCTGGTCGAGACCGGCGTCGTAGCGCCAGAACTCCCCCGCCCGCCACTCGCACGCCGAGCACACCGTGCGGAGCACTTCCTTCACCAGGTTCTCCGTCGAACCCGCCTGCGCTCCGCTCGAGCCCAGCTGCCCGAGCAGCCGTAGCGCAGCCGGCCGGAAGGCGTCACCCGCCGGCGCCATTGCTAATTCAGCGCCGGGTCGGGCGCCGTCTCCGGCGTCGCCTCCGCCCCCTGCGTGGCAATCGTGTTCGCCCACGCGATGATCTCGATCACCGCCTCCACCAGCTGGCGCGGCACGAAGGGATCCCCGGGCAGCACCCGGTCCACCACCAGATGCCCGTCGTACAGGATGGCGCGGCATCCGTTGCGCGAGCGGTTGAGGTCGTTGATCGTCGCCAGCGTCTCCTCGCCTTCGTCCGCCGTCCCCACCACGCTGTAGAGCAGCACCGACATCGGCTCGTCGTGCGCGGTCACATACACGGCGCGATCCCCCACCTCGACGACGAGGTCCACCCCCTCGGCCGCGCGCGTCGTACCGATCGCCGTACCCTCGAGCGTCTCGACGACCATCTGCCGCAGGTCGTCGTGGTCGTCGGGCCGGAAGCCCGGCGACAGCCATTCGGCCTCGGGCTGGATCCCCGCCACCGGCAGCACGAGTTCCTCCCCGTCCTGCGCGAAGGCGTGATACCGCACGTCGGCCGGCTCGTGCTTGAACGCGAACGCCAGGATCTCCGCTGCGGCGACCGCCGCCAGCTGCGCCGCGCCGGGACCATGGAAGTCGCGGTACCAGTTCGGAGAACCACCCTTCACCTGCCGCGCCGGCGGCGCGTCGTCGGCATGCGTCGGCGCGGTGAAGCCAAGCCCGGCGATCGCCTTCCGCTCCGCGGCGGTCAACTGCTCGTCGTCGTCCAGAAAATGGTCGCTCACGACCTCCCCGCGAACGCGGCCCGGCCCGCCGACGGCGAACTGCACGAAGCGGTTCGTCCCGGTGCAGGCGAAGACCACGTACTGGTCGCGCTTCATCCGCCGCAGCGACTCGGCGATCAGCGGGACGATCAGCATCCAGTCGCTCGGCAGCGTCCGCGCCTTGGCGCCGGTTTTCGACGCCCCCGATCTCGTGGCCGAGCGCGCCTTGGCAGCCGCAGCGGCGCCGCGAGCGCCGCCCTTCCGCTTGGATGCCGGCACCGCTTTCAACGTCGTCGGGCGGTCACGAGAGGGCGACGACTGCCGAGTGGACTTCGGGCGACGCGCGGGCATGGGGGGCTCCGGTGGTTGGCACCGTATTGTGCTCTCGGGAGCGCCCTGCGGCTAGCAGGCACCCCCTGACAGCAGCGACCGACCCGCCGCGCGGCCCCTGCGGCGCCTCCGCGGCGGTCGGTAGCTTTCGAAATGCCCCCCGTTCCGGCCGTCGCGCACCGCGTCCTGCTGATCCAGATCGTGAAGCTCGGCGACGTGCTGCTGTCGTCTGCCCTGCTCGACGACCTGCACGCGGCGTGGCCCGCCGCCTCGCTCGACGTCCTCACCGGGCCGGCGGCCCTGCCGCTGCTCGAGCACCACCCGCTCGTGGCGCACACGCACGTCTATCGCGAGTCGCGGGTCCCCGCGCTCTTCGCCGCCATCCGCCGGGCGCGCTACGACGTCGTGGTGGACGTGCAGTCGAGCGCGGCCTCCGCGCCGCTGGTGTGGGGGTCGCGCGCCCCCGTGCGCGTCGGCTGGGGCATTCGCGCACCATGGGCGTGGGCCTACTCCCACACCCTGCCGCGCGGCGGACGCACCCCCGAGTTCGTCATCCGCGAGCGCCGCCGGCTGCTCGAGACCATCGGCGTGCCGGTGGGCCGCACGCGGCCGCGGCTCTTCCTCACCGAGGCCGAGCTGGCCGTGGCCGCGCACGACTGGCGCGCCCTTGGACTACCGGCGGGCCGTCCGCTGGTGGGCATCTCGCTCTCGTCGAGCGTGCCGATGAAGGAATGGCCCGTCGAGCGCTGGGCGGAGGTCGCCGAGGCCCTCGCCCTCGGGGGGGCCCAGCCCGTGGTGCTGCTCGCCGCCGGCGACGAAACCAAGGCGGCCGCCTTTGCCGCGCGCACCAACGCCGCCGTCTTCGTGCCCCCGCGCGACCTGCGCGGCTTCGCGGCGATGCTGCCCGCGCTGTCCGTGTACGTCTCGCCCGACACCGGCCCCGCGCACTTCGCGATGGCGCTCGGGATACCCACCGTCACGCTCTACACGCCGGGCAACGCGCGCCTCTGGAATCCCGGCGACCCCGACACCACCGCGATCGAGGCCCCCGCCACCCCGCCGTGCCCGGAGTGCGCGATCCAGCCGCTCGCCCGGCGCGAACGGCTCGTGCACCACTGCATCCCGCGGATCCCCGTGGCCGCGGTCGTCGAGGCGGTGCAGGCGCAGCTCGACCGGCGCGTGACGACCGCGCGACCAGCGCTGGTCCCGTGACCGCCACCACCACCGCCACCGCGGCACCCGGAAGGCCGGCCCCGACGGTGCCGCCGCGCGTCGGCATCGTCCTCATGAGCGCCCTGGGCGACGTCACGCTCGGGCTCCCGGTCGCCACGTCGCTCAAGCGCGCCCGCCCCGACGTCACGATCCGCTGGGTGGCGCAGCGCGGTCCCGACGCCATCGTCCGCGGCCACCCGGCGGTGGACGAAGTCATTCCCTTCGACCGCCACGGCGGATGGCGCGCCTACGCCGACGTGCGCCGCCGCCTCGCGGAGGCGCCGGTGGACGTCGTGCTCGACCTCCAGGTGGCGATCAAGGCCGGGCTCGTCACCGCCCTCTGGCCCGCCGCCGAGAAGTGGGGCGTGGATCGCGCGCGTGCCCGCGACGCCAACTGGCTCTTCACCAACCGCAAGCTCGTCCCGGAGCCACGGCGGCACATGGCCGACCAGTTCCTCGAGTTCGCGCGGGCCCTCGGGGCCGATCCCGAGCCGCTGGACTACGGTCTCGCCCCGTCGGCGGCCGCGATCGCGTGGCGCGGCACCGCCATCGGTGCGGCGCCGTATGCAGTGCTCGTGCTGGCCTCGAGCGCCGCGCACAAGAACTGGTTCGCCGACCGCTGGGCAGCCGTGGCGCGCCACCTCGTGCGTGAACGGGGGCTTCGCGTCGTGCTGGCCGGTTCCACCAGCGACCTCGAGCGTGAAACGGCCGAGCACATCGCGGCTGCCGTGGGCAACGGGGGCGTCTCCGCGCTCGGCTCCGGCATCGAGAACCTGGTCGGCCTCCTCGCCGGCGCGCGGTTGGTCGTCTCCCCCGACACCGGCCCCCTGCACATGGCCGTCGCGCTCGGCCGTCCGGTGATCGGCCTGTACGGCAGCACGAATCCGCGGTGGGTCGGTCCGTACCGCAGCGATCCCGCGCTCCTCGTGGACCGCTACGGCGAACCGGGCGAGCCCTATGCGTCGTCCCCCACCCGACGCCCTGGCCGGATGTCGCTCGTGACGGTGGACGACGTGCTGCAGCGGGTGGAACGCGCCCTGGGTGCCGCAGCCCCCTGACGCCCCGCCGCCGGCGACGGGACCGCGATCAGCGGTCGAGCAGCGCGGCGACCCGGGACTCGAGCAGCGGGGCGGACAACTCCCGCATGCACCGGAAGTGCAGCAGCGGGCAGACGTCGGGCCCATGGTGGTGACACGGGCGGCAGGGCATGGACTCGTGCTCGACGACCACGCTCGCCGGGGCCAACGGGCCGAAACCGAACGCCGGCACCGTCGGCCCGAAGATCGCCACCGTCGGGGTCCCCACCGCCGAGGCCATGTGCAGCGGCGCGGAATCGTTCGTCACGAGCACCCGGGCCCGCCGGATCAGCTCGGCCGAGGCGAGCAGCGACAACCGGCCGGTTGCGTCCACGACCGCGCCACCCGGTACTGCTGCGGCGATGGCCGCCGCCAGCGATGCCTCGGCCGGTCCCCCGACCACCACCAGCCGCGCCCGCTCGGCGAGCAGCGCCGCCAACTGCGGGAAATGCGGCCACCGCTTGGTCCCCCAGACGGATCCCGGCGACAGGGCCACGAGCGGTCGCGGGTCCGGCGACTTGAGCAGCGCATCCACCGCCGCCCGTTCCCTGAGACCCGGGTACAGACTCGGCGCCGGCATCGTCGCGGTGGCCGATGCGCCGTCGGGAAACGCCAACTGCCAGCAGCGGACGGCGTGGTGCGCCTCGCGGGCATAGGGCACCCGCTTCGTATAGAAGAGCCGCCCGGGCTTCGACGCCGTCCAGCCCACCCGCACCGGCACCTTCGCCAGCCACGGCACCACGGCCGACCGCAGCGACATCTGTGCGAAATACGCGACGCCGATCCCGCGGGGCGATCCGTCGGCGCGCCAGCCGAGGCGCTTCGCCATCCGCCGGATGCCCTTGACGCCGCGATCGCTCCCGCGCTTGTCGAAGACGATCACGTCGCGCACCGCGGCGTGGCCCTCGAGCAGCGGCGCCGCCGCCTTCGTCACCAGCACGTCCACCGGCCCGCGCCGGGCCAGTTCCGTCAGCAGCGGCGTCGTGAGAATGACGTCGCCGAGGAACGACGTCTGAACAACCAGCGCGGCCGACGGTGTGGCGAGCATGTCGAAAGATCAACCACCGTCACCCTCGGGGGCAGAGGGGCGGCACCGGCGAAGGCCGTAGCGTCACGCCGTAGCGTCACGCCGTAGCGTCACGCCGTAGCGTCACGCCGTAGCGTCACGCCGCAGCGTCACGCCGCGGCAGACGCCGCTGGCTCGGGCGGGTCGTCGTCGTCCGACACCGTCGCGTTGGCGATCACCGCCCGCAGCAGCAGCGCATCCACCGTCAGCCCGTCCGCGTGCCGAGGCGCGTGCTCGTGGGCGAACTGGGTCAGCCGCCCTTCGATCGCCTGCAGAGCGGTCTCATCGGCGTGGGCGGCGAAGGTCGCGAGATCGGCGGGATGGAGCATGATTGTAGGGCGCATGAGCCGGCGGGGTGTTTCGGTGAGTATCGGCTTTGCTCAGTACGTCCATTAGCACTGCAAGGTTCCGGCCGTTGCGTGATCGAGACGATCCTCGCTCTGGGGCCGGTGAACCGTGATGAAGCGCACCGTCGCCGTGACCCACCACGCGACCGTCCGGCACCCTACATCATGAGAACCGGTGCCATCTGCACCGGCGCGTCGAGGTGCCGCCGCAGCCGCCAGACCCACAGGGCGCTCGCCACCGCCGCCCCGGCGAGCACAGGTCCGGCCCACGCCGGCGCGTCGCCGAGGCCGGTCATCAGCGCCGCGCCGGCCTGCCGGCTCGGCCGGCCGAAGACCACGTGCCAGGCGTCCCGCCAGCTCGATGCGCGCTACGCCCCCACGAGGATGTCCCGGAAGACGTGCACGTTGGCCCACAGCGGATTCCAGCTCGCCAGGGGCCTCGTCAGCCCGAAGACCACCGGCTCGGGCTCCGGCGTGAAGGTGCCGAAGAGCCGGTTCCAGACGATGAACATCCCCGCGTAGTTCGTGTCCTGATACTGCGGATTCCCCCCGTGGTGCACCACGTGCCCCGCCCACAACAGGTTCACCTCGTGCGACTTGCGGTGCATCCAGTAGTACGCGAAGTCGCCCAGCACGAGCGCGGCCGTCCAGGCGCCGAGGTTCGCCCACTGCACCCCGCCGTCCCACGCGGGCCCGGCGGGCCACTCGGGCAGGGGATGCTGGCCTGGATGACGCCCATCCTCAGCCCGCCGCGCGCCCCGTGATCGACTCGACGTGGATGCGGAACAGCATCGTGCGGTCGCCCAGCGGATCACTGCCCGTGCCGAACCGGGGCTCGATGCGCCGGAGCGCCGTGATGCCGCGCTGGTACGTGGCCCGGTCGAACTCCGAGCCCGCGGCGCGCAGGAAGTACACCGTCCCGCGCACCACCACCGACTCCCAGTCGAACAGCCCGCGGATCTCGTCCACCTCGAAGGCAACCCATGGGTTGCGCCGCAGCACGTCGAGCTTGAGCCCCGGGCCGGTGCGGAGGAAGAGCGTGTCCACGTCCCACACGTAGGCGATCGGCTCGACGTCCACGACGTCGCGGAAGGCATACGCCAGCCGGCCAACCTGGTGGCGCGCCAGCAGCCGGAGGGACGCCTCCCGGTCGAGTTCGCGAAAGGGTGCCATCGCCGCTCCTAGAAGACGCGGAGGTTCACGTACTTGCTCGGGTTCGCCTTGAAGTCGGCGACGAGGCCGCGCAGCTCGATGACGAGCGAGTCGCTGTTGCGGTAGAGCGCCGGGTCGCGCAGCAGGAGCGCCAGCGTGCCCTCGCCCGCCGTCAGCCGCCGCAGCACCGAGTCGGCGCGCGCCGTGACGCTCTTGAGCGATCCCTCGTCGGCGGCGAGCGCCCGGGAGAGGTCGCGCACCGTGCGCGCCGCGTCGCGCATGGCCGCGGCCGACTCGCCGGCGTCCACGACGAGCCGCCGCAGCTCGTCGGACTGCGTCGCGGCGTCGGCCCGCTGCGCCGTGCGGCGGAAGGCCTGCGCCGCCGAGTCGAGCGCCCGGGTCGCCTCGATCAGCCCGGTCGCGAGGGTGTCGAGATTGCCCGACTGCTTGCGCACGCTCCGCTCGAGCTGCCGCGCCAGCGCCGCGGTGTTGCGGAAGGTGCCGCGCAGTTCCGCCGCCGCGCTGTCGTTGAAGGCGCGGCCGAAGCGGTCGGCGATCTTCGAGAACGATCCCGCGATCTGCCCCGCCACCGCCGTGAGCTGCGCGATGTCCGGCAGCACGATGCCCGGCAGCAGCTTCCCCGCCCCCTCGCTCGCCTCGGCCAGCTCGCGCTTCGCGTCATCGCCGATCGCCTCGGCGACATCGCGCTGCACGAACGTCGCCGCCCACTCGCCGAAGAGACTCTGCTGGTAGAGCACCATCACCGGCTGCGGGGGCAGCGCGATCTCCGGCTCCAGCCGCACGCGCACGTGCACCCATCCCGAGTCGGCCAGCTCGAGGCGGTCCACGCGTCCCGCAGTGACGCCGCGGACATTCACCGTCCCGCCGACGCGGATGTTGCCCGCGTCGCGGAACCGCGCCGTGACTTCGCGTTTGCTCCCGCCGAGGTCGGCCCGCTGCAGCCACAGCGTCGCGGCGACCAGCAGCCCGAGCCCGAGCAGGATCACGAACCCGACGACGAGGTCGTTCGACTTCGACTTCATGCCTTGCGCCCCAGCAGCCACACGACCGCCCAGAAGGCGTCGAGGATAAGGATGAACACCGCCCCCTGCACCACCGCGCTCGTCGCCCCGCGGCCGACCCCCTCGGCCCCGCCCCGCGTGCGCAGCCCCTCGCGGCAGCCGACGAGCGTCACGAAGACCCCGAAGCTCGCCGCCTTCACCAGCCCGTAGCGCACGTCGAAGTCGCCGAAGAAGAGCCGCGCCCCCTTCAGAAAGTCGTCGCTGGTGATTCCCAGCAGCGCCACCGACGCCCCCCAGCCCGCCCCGACCCCGACGAGCATCGCGAACGCCACGACCACCGGGAACATGACCAGCCCGGCGATCACCCGCGGCACCGCCAGGTACGCCAGCGGATCGTAGGCGAGCGTCTCGAGCGCATCGACCTGCTCGGTCACCTTCATCGTCCCCAGCTCGGCGGCGATGTTCGCCCCCACGCGACCGGCCAGCGCGAGGCCCGTCAGCACCGGCCCGAGCTCGAGCGTGATCGTCTTCTGCACCAGCGTGCCCACGAAGTACAGCGGCACCGCCTTCGTGAAGGAGTAGCTCGCCAGCAGCGCCAGCACGATTCCCGTGAACAGCGCGATGAACACGCCGATCGGCACCGAGTCCACCCCGAGCGACCGCATCTGCAGCGCGAGCTGCGGGCGCCACGTCCGCACATCCGCGAACGCCCGCAGCACGTCCACCGAGAAACGACCGAGGTCCCCGAGGTCGGAGATGGCACGCGTCGTGGCCGCCCCGAGGTGCCGCACGGGGCCGAACAGCGGAACGGCGGGCCCGCGTGGGGTCGGCAGTGCGCGCGTGGCCATGGCGAAACGTGTCCCGCGCGCGGGGCACCGCGCAACCGGTGGACGCCACGGCCGATGTGCGATATCGCGACGCGCCGCGTCATCGCTTCCCCGATCCCTGCGGGCCGGACATCGTGGCAGCTTCCCTCCGCATGTCCCCCGATCTCTCCCTCGCCGTGGACCTCGGCATCGCGGCCGTCATCGGCCTCGCCGTCGGCCTCGAGCGCGAGCGCACCGGCCACACCAACGGCCCCGATGCCCGCTTCGCCGGCATCCGCACCTTCTTCCTGCTCGGACTCCTCGGCGGCGTCTCCGGCCATCTCGTCGCCGAGGGCACCGCCGTCGCCGCCGTCGCGCTGCTCGGCGCCGGCGGCGTGCTCGCCGTGGTCGCCTACGCCCTCGCCGTCCGTCGTCCCGGTGCCACCCCCGACGGCACCACCGAGACCGGCGCACTCGTCGTCCTCGCCCTCGGCGCCCTGGCCGGCACCGGGCACCGCACGATCGCCGCCGGCGCGGCCGCCGTCGTCGTCGCGGCCCTTGTCGCCAAGTCCCGCCTCCAGCGCCTGCTGCTCGAGCGCATCGGCGAGGGCGAGCTGATCGGCGCGCTCCAGTTCGCCGTGCTCGCGCTCGTGGTGCTGCCCCTGCTCCCCGACCGCACGTGGGGCCCGTGGGGCGGCGTGAACCCGCGCGAGCTGTGGATCGTCGTCCTGATCTTCGCCGGTGTGAACTACGGCGGGTTCGTGGCCCACCGGTGGGTGGGGGCCTCGCGCGGGTACGGGGCCGCAGGCTTGCTTGGCGGACTCGTCTCGAGCACGGCGATCACGCTCCAGTTCTCGCGCCGCAGCCGCGACGAGCCCGCCCTCTCCGGGTCCCTCGGTCTCGGCATCGTGGCGGCCTGCACCGTACTGCTCGGGCGCGTCGCGGTGGTCGCGGCCACACAGGCCCCGGCCGTGGCGCTGGCTCTCGTCCCCTACCTCGCCCTCCCGTTCGTCGTCGGCCTCGCGGTGGTCGGCGCGGTGCTGTGGCAGGGGCGACACGCCGTCGCCGACGGCTCCGCGGCACCGCTCGCCTCCCCCCTGCGGCTGGGCTCGGCCCTGCAGCTGGCGCTCGGGTTCCAGGTCGCGCTCTTCGGCATCCGGGCGGCCGGCGACTGGTTCGGGCGGGCGGGGGTCCTCACCTCGGCCTTCGTGCTCGGCCTCACCGACATGGATGCCCTGACCTTCTCGATGGCACGGTTGGGCAAGGAACAGGCGCAGGTGGAACTCGCGGCGCGGGCGATCGCCGTCGGCATCGTGGCCAACACGCTGCTCAAGGGCGGGCTGGTGCTCGCCCTCGGCACGCCGACCCTGCGCCGGGTGGCGGGAGGCGGACTCGCCGCCTTGCTGGTGGCCACGCTGGTGCGACTGTCGTGGCCCTGACCGGGTGACCGCACTCGGGGCACGCCCGTACGGCACGCCCGTACGGCACGCCCGTCGGGAGCGGCTCTTGCCGCGACGGGTATCCCGGTGGAACATGTCTGAACATGACTCCACGCTTCGCATGGCGCGGCCCGGGCGGCCGGACGCACGCGCTCACCTTCGCGGTCGTCGTCGCCACGACCCTCCTCTCGTGCGATGCCCCCACCGCGCCGCCCAAGCCGACCTCGATCGTGCTTGGCGGCGCGACGGCACCGCTCGATGCGATCGGCGCCACGGTGCAGTTGACCGCAACGGTGCAGGACCAGAACGGCAAGCCGATGGGCGGTCAGGTGCCGACGTGGACGTCGAGCGCCGCGGGGGTCGCGACGGTGGACGCAACCGGCCGCGTCACCGCGGTTTCGAACGGCTCCGCAACGATCACCGCGAGTCTCGGCGGCGCTGCCGCCACGGCGGCGGTCACCGTCGCGCAGGTCGCCGTGGCGCCGCTCGTGGTCTCCGGCGAGGGGCAGGTCGCGGCGGTGCTGGCAGCGCTGCCGCAGCCCATCGTGGCGCGGGCGGTTGACCGGCTTGGGGCCCCCATGGCCGGCGTGACGGTCACCTTCGCCATCGCCGCCGGCGGCGGGTCCCTGGCCGAGGGAGCGAGCGTGACGACCAAGTCCGTGGTCTCGGCCGCGAACGGCGAGGCGCAGACGATCTGGCGGCTCGGAGGCAGTGTGAGCGAAAGCCAGCGGGTCTCGGTCACCGTGAACGCGCAGACGACGTTCATCAATGCGACCGCCACGGGCGGCACGCCGACGCGGATCGTCAAGGCCCCCGGGGTGGCGGCCGACGCCCAGCGCGCGAAGGTCGGGACTGCGGTGGACGTCGCCCCGGCAGTGCAGCTGCAGGATTCGCTCGGAACTCCCGTGGCGGGACGCACGGTCACCTTCACCGTCACCGGCGGCGGCGGCAGCGTGACCGGCGGCTCGGTGGTCACGAACGCTTCGGGGGTCGCGACTGCCGGCACCTGGACACTCGGGGCGGCCGCCGGCACCAACACGCTGCGCGCGGCCTTCGGGACGCTCACCACGGACTTCACCGCGACGGCGGTGCTGGATCCGTGCACCGCGGCCGGCGCGACGCCGCTGACGCTGCCGGCCACGGTCAACGGGACGCTCAGCAACACCGACTGCACGTGGAGCCCACCGGCGGGAACATCCGGGAACGACCGCTTCGACCTCTATCGCTTCGACCTCCCCGCCCGCTCGACGCTGATCGTCGAATTGAACGCCGGAACCGGCCTCGAAGACCCGTACCTCTTCATGTACGACGCGACGTCCGGAGACTCCGTCGCGGCGAACGACGACATCCAGCAGGGTGTGCTGCGCAATTCCCGGATCTCGGTCACGCTCAACGCGGGCTCGTACCTCGTCCGCGCGACGACGTGGGGGGCGACGGAACGGGGGGCATACACGCTGTCGGTCCGTGCGTGCCGCGTCGGTGAGCCGGCCATCTATCGCGTGTCGGCCGGCAACGGCCAGGTGGTGGCCCCGGGCACGGCCGTGGGGACCCGCCCGTCCGTCGAGGTGCTCGACGAGTGCGGGACCGGGGTATCCGGGGTGCCGGTGACCTTCGCGACGGTTCCCGGGGTCGGCAGCATCACCGGGGCGACCACTGCCACGAACGCCTCCGGTGTGGCGACCGTCGGGAGCTGGACGCTCGCGGCGGGGCCGAACGTCCTCTCGGCGACGGCCGGCGGCACGGCGGCGGCGCTCGCCCCGGTGATCGTTTCCGCGACGGGGAAGACGTCCACCGCCGGGTTCGACATCAGTCTGCGGTTCGCTACCATGCCGACGTTCACCCAGCTCACGACGTTCGGGCAGGCTGCCGCGCGGTGGGAGTCCATCATCACGGGCGACCTGCCGAACATTCCCACCTTCTCCGTCCCGGCCGGCACTTGCACTTCGCCGGTCGCGATCCAGGAGGCGCTCGACGACCTCATCATCGTCGTCCGGCTCGAGCCCATTGACGGCCCCGGGGCAGTGCTCGGGGCTGCCGGCCCGTGCCTCGTACGCACGGCCGGCCTGCCGGCGCTTGGGGGAATGCGCTTCGACACGTCGGACCTCGCCGCTCTCGAGGCGGCTGGCACGTTCGCCGCCGTGATCCTCCACGAGATGGGCCACGTGCTCGGCATCGGCACCCTCTGGGACCTCAAGGGGTTCCTGCGTCTTCCCTCCACGGCGTCCGCCAAGACGGACACGCACTTCAACGGCCCGGAGGCGATCGCCGCGTTCAATGCGATCGGTGGCGCCACCTATACCGGCGCGGGACAGCAGGTCCCCGGCGGGGCGAAGGTCCCCGTGGAGAACTGCACGGCCCCGACTCCGCCGTCGTGCGGTGAGGGGACCATCAACTCGCACTGGCGCGAGGGGGTGCTCAGGGCCGAGCTGATGACGGGGTACCTCAACACGAGCGGCGCGAATCCGCTGAGCGTGCTCACGATCGGATCGCTGAAGGACCTCGGGTACGTCGTCGATCCGGCGACGGCCGACGCCTTCTTCGAGCCGATGAACGCGACCCAGGGACCGTCCGCGGGAGGCGGCGTACTGTCCCTGGGGAACGATGTCGAGCGGCGACCCGTCCTCGAGGTACGGCCGGACGGCACGATCGTCGGCGCACTGGATGCCCCCGCGCGCCCGAAGCGCCGGTCGCCGGGACCGCGGTGATGCACCCCCGCACCGGCCTTGCGCTCCTGTGCGCGGCGGCCGCCGCGTGCAGCCGCGTGCGCGAGGCGTCCGACGGGGCACCGCCGCCGACGCCGGCGGCTGCGCCGACGGTCGCGCGCGACTCCGCGTTCGGCCCGACCGGCCAGGTGGACACCGCCGGCCACGTCACGCCGATCGCGGGGACGCCGGGACTTCGCGCCAAGGCCGCGCCGGACTGCGCGCCATGGGACGGTCCGGCGATCCGCCTGACGATCGATCTCTCGAAGCGCGAACGACTCGCACTGGTCTTCTGGGGCCAGGCGTTCGGGCAGATGACCGGTGGCCCGGCCACGATCGTGCTCGACGGTGTCGCGTCGGCATCGGGGACCGGCATGGCGACCATTTGCCCGCTGAGCGGGGGCACCGCCGCGAACCCGTGTCGGCAGGTCACCGCGCGGGTGGACTTCGACGCCAGCGGGACACGAGAGGGCTCTTCCCTGCGCGGGCGGGCGGTGATCCGGGACGACGGAGGACCGGCACGCACATACCCGTTCTCGGTCGTGCTCGAATCACCTCCCGGCATGACGAAGGTCTGCGGGTGAACCGGGGCCCCGTACCCTAAGGGCGCCCCGCGCCTGACCCGCGTAGCCCTCCGCAGCAGGTCCGGACGCTCCGACGCTTCAGGGAATGGTGATCGTGCTGCTGGCGACCACCGTCCCGTCCGGAGCGCTGAACCGAAGCACATAGGTGCCCGACGGTCCCGTCAGTTGCAGGCCGCTGTACGAGGCGATCCCCGAGTCGTTGGTCCGGACGGTGAGGGAACCGGTCGCAAAGGGTCCGGCCCAAACGGAGAGCGTCCCGCCGGGACCCGACTGGATGCTGGCCGTGATGGGAACCCCCGCGAGACCGAGCCCGGAGGCGTTGTCGGTGATCCGCACCTCCGGCTGGATGGCGAAGGCAACACCGCTCGCCGCCGTCGCGGACGGCTGCCGCTGCATGGCTAGCGTATGGCCGATGCCGTAGCGGGTCCGCAAGTACGCTTCCACCTGCTCGATCTCGGGCAGGGTCAGCGTGCGTCCGAAGATGATCAACTCCGCGATGTCCCCCGCCCAGCGACCATCGGCGGCAGACGTCGCCGACCACCCGAGGTAGCCGGTCGTTCGCGCTGTCCCCCCGATGGTCGGTGCCGAATTCCCGGTGAATGTCGAATCGAAGAGGGTCCCGCGCTGCCGCATGCGGGTACTGGACCCTGCGGCCTGCGCTACGGTGATGAGCACCGCGGGTGTCACGTTCGGCAGCATTCCCTCCCCGCCGCGCGCTATCGCTGAGGACCAGTTGGTCCGCCACCTGATCCACGGGTTCCCGCCCGCTCGGCCCAAATAGACCTGTCCGCAGCCCGATCCCCCCGCACAGGAGATCTCGAAGATCCGCGCATGACCGCGGTTCGCCGAGCTGTTGACCACCGCGAAGACCGTCATGCCTCCGCTGAACGTTGCGTTCGTGGGGAAGACCGGAGATGTCGTGACCGGCCAGACCATCCAGTTGTTGGTCGTATTGGAGAACCGCACCACGCGTTGGCTGTTGAACGCGGTGGCCGACGCGGTGTCGGGCCGTGCGGACGGGGTGCTCTGGGCCGCGTCGAAGTCAAGCGATCCGATCGAGTGCCACCGGGACACCCCCTGACCCTCCCGGACGACGCCCAGATCGCCGCGGTTCCAGATGACGGCACCGGCAACCCCTGCCACCACGCCGCCAGTCGGGGACAGCGTCCGCGTCCCCGATGCGGTCGCCCAGGACGCCGTCAGGTCGCGCGCGCGCGTACCGGCACCCGTCAGGATCAGGTTCGTGAAGGTGGCTTGCCCATTCGCATCCGTCACCGCCGAGGTCGTCCCGTCAACCGCCCCAAGCGACGCAGTCGTGACCACCGGCCGTCCCGCCACGCGCACCGGACGCCCGACGCTGTCCACCAAGGTGACGACCGGCGCGGGGGACAACGGGGCACCCAACGCTGCCGTCGGCGCCCCCGACCACGTCAGGCTCCGGGCGTCCTGAATCCGGAGTGTGGGGGGCGCACCGAGCACCGAGCGGCCGTCAATCAGCGCCGTCACCTCGCGGGACCCGACGGTGGCGCCAATGAGCGGGATCCGGAAGGTCGAATCGGCTGGCACGAAGACCGGCGCCCCGAGCGTGAAGTCGCCGGTGCCCGCGCCAGGGGCGACGGCCAGGATCGAATTGGCGCAGGTCCCGCACTTGGAACCACTCGCGGTACGGTATGTGAAGATGGCGGTATCCGGGTTCGTCAGCGACGTCCACCCGTTCGCGAGGACCAGCGACGACGTCGCACCGGGCACCACCTGAAGCGTCGGCGCGGCCGTGAGCACGATCCCGTCAATGGACACCGTCAGCCGCCGCGGACTCCCGGTGCCGACGGGCGAGACCGCGATCCGCCACGACGAATCACTCGGCGCGAACGTCGGCGCGCCCAGCGCCACGAGGCTCGTGCCGCTGTCCGCGGTCGCGACAACGACGGCCTGCGGAAGGAACAAGAGGTTCCCCCCGGCATCCCGCGGCGTGATCGTGATCGTCATCGGGCTGCCCTCCACGACGGCCGTCGGCGCGCTGCCAACCGCCGTCGTGGTGTTCGGGTCAAGGGCGGACAAGACGGTGATCACCGGGACCGCCGTCAGGGCGACTCCGTCCACCGCGACCTGCAGCGCGTGCGCGCCCCCGATGCTCGTGCCCGTCAGGACGGCCACGTACGTCGAGTCCGCCGCGCGAAACGCCACCGGACCGATCGCGATATCGCTCGTCCCGGTCGTCACGGTCACGGTCAGGCCATCGCCGATCTTGTTCCCGGCGGCATCCTGCGGCGTCACCACCACGGAGTCCGTCTGGCCGACCACGATGGCGCGCGCGAGCGGCAGCGGCCCCACCGCGCTGGACGCCACGACCGGACCGGGCCGGACCGTGACCGGCAGAGCAGCGGTCAGGGTCACGCCATCGGCCTCCACGATCGTCGTCGCGGCCCCGGCCCGGACCCCCGTGAGCGTCACGCGATACGTCGAGTCGCCGGCCACGTACGTCGGCGTGCCCACCAGCGCGGTCGCCGTCCCCCCGCTGAGCCGCATCGCCACCGCCGCCCCCGCGCCAAGCCGATTGCCGGCCGCGTCCCGGAGCGTGATGACCGCCTCGCCCGTCCCGCCGGAGGAAATCTCGCTGGGCGTGAGCACGACGGTCGAGGTCCCGGCGTCCACCGGCCCGACGCTCACCACCACCGGGATCGGCGGAAGTGCAACACCATTCGCCGTCAGCTGCAGCACGCTCGGCGAGCCCGCCACCGCACCGACGACCGACACCCGATACGTCGAGTCGGCCGCCACATAGGTCACCGCGCCGAGACTCGCGGTGCTGCCACCGCCGCTCACCGTCCCCGTGACCGTCACTCCGTCAGCCAGGCCATTCCCCTGCGCGTCGCGGAACCGCAGCACCACCTCGCGGCTCTCGCCAGAGGCCAGCGCAATGGTCGTCGGCGTCACCGTGGACGTCGCGACGCTCAGCGCCGCCGGTACCACCCGGGTGACCACGGCCACCGGATGCGGGACGCCATCCACGACCGGCGTCAGCGCCGTCGGGGCCCCGGCCATCAGGCCCGTCACCGGAATGCGCCACACCGTGTCCGCCCCCATCACCGCTGGCCCGATGGTCCAGATGCTCAGCCCGGTCCCCGTCGGCGCC
>Ga0209990_10001308_pt1 | contig 21280 bp, 18 predicted proteins | sample NOAtaG_6_FD_187304 | JGI IMG/M metagenome (GOLD analysis project Ga0209990, IMG submission 187304) | Freshwater lake microbial communities from Lake Erie, under a cyanobacterial bloom - NOAA_Erie_Diel5S_2200h metaG (SPAdes) (version 2) | ecosystem: Environmental > Aquatic > Freshwater > Lake ...
TTTCAGCCTTGGCTACAGCAAAAACTAGGCGTAAGATCCGTTACCTCATGGGCAAAGCTAATCATGCTCTCCTGTCACGATGAAAAGACAGGCTTTGAAATGTTTTTTAAATTCCTGCGAGAGTTTCAAGTACGCGATCAAGTTAAAGAAGTAGTAATGGCTTAATTGATAGAAATCAATTTTCCCTAGGAGAGTTTGCACTAACTGCCAGCGATCGCTAATTGGCAATTGCAAGGCTTGTTTTTGTAGTTCTTGTAATGTCATCACAAAGACTTACCTAAAGATTGCTTGTTAAAATACGCACAAAAAAAGGGGCGCGAAGCGCCCCTTTTTGCTTATGATTGCAGCTTTTTCGACTCAATCAGCATCGAATCGATGAGCGGCTGAAGAATCAACTCCATCGCAAAGCCCATCTTGCCACCAGGGACAACCAAAGTGGTATGACGAGACATGAAAGAATCATGGATCATATCGAGCAAGTAAGGGAAGTCAATATTAAACTTCTCACGGAAGCAACGATTGGTGTGGATAACAACAAGACTTTCATCAAGCGTCGGAATATCGCGACAAATGAAAGGATTGGAAGTATCAACAGTAGCAACACGTTGGAAGTTGATATGTGTTTTCGAGAATTGAGGTGCAATGTAGTTTACATAATCTGGCATCCGACGCAAAATTGTATCGACGATCGCCTCCGCGCTATAGCCCCGTTCAGCATTATCACGGTGGATTTTTTGAATCCATTCCAAATTCACAATGGGAACCACACCCACTAGTAAGTCAACATGCTGAGCAACGTCAATATCCTTAGCAACGATACCGCCATGCAAACCTTCATAAAAAAGCATATCTGTGTCAGATTCAATGCTTTCCCAAGGAGTGAATTCCCCTGGTTTAGCGTCAGTACCTAAGCGACCATTGTGATGCTCAGCTTCTTCTGTACTGTGCAGGTAGTAGCGTCTTTGCCCATTTCCTGTCTCGCCATATTCTTTGAAGAGTGCTTCTAGTTTATCTAATACGTTTGCATCTAAGCCGAAGTGACTCATGTTACGACCTTCAGCCGAAGCTTTCTTCATCATTTCACGCATCTCTAAACGGTTATATTTGTGATAGCTATCGCCTTCGACGATCGCTGCCTTGATATTTTCCATCAAAAAGATATGTTCAAAAGCACGTTTGACGGTACTAGTCCCAGCGCCAGATGAGCCTGTAACAGAAATAACTGGATGTTTTTTAGACAAATTTTTTCTCCTAAATTTTATTTAATTTATGTGCTTTTTTATTAGCATGAGCGCGATCGCTCGTAGACGAAGAGTCACAAAAAATCTTAAAACTACTATACCTTTGTATATAGCGCCCAAGAAAGCAAAAAATGATCAACTTTAGGGCAAAATTTGCAGATATGATTTCTGGCACATCAAAATTACCGCAAAAATTCGCTGAACCTTTAACTATTGGCAATGTCATCCTCAAAAGTCGGGTGCTGCAATCGCCATTGTCAGGGGTGACGGATTTGGTGTTTCGACGGTTAGTAAGGCGCTATGCTCCTGACTCGATGCTCTATACCGAGATGATCAGTGCTACAGATTTGCATCACAGGTCAGCTTTGCCCAAATTAATGGAAATCAATCGCGATGAAACCCCGATCAGTATTCAGCTTTTTGATTGTCGTCCTGACTTCTTAGCAGAGGCAGCCCAAATGGCAGTTATCGAGGGTGCAGACACCGTAGACATTAATATGGGTTGCCCAGTCAATAAAATTACTAAAAAAGGCGGCGGCTCGTCTCTGTTGCGTCAGCCTGAACTTGCCGCACAAATTGTGAGATCGGTGGTCGATGCTGTCGATATTCCTGTCACGGTAAAAACTCGCATCGGTTGGGACGATGCCGAAATTACGATTTTGGACTTTGCTAAGCGGATGGAGGATGCAGGAGCAAAGATGATTACTGTCCATGCGAGGACGCGATCGCAGGGCTATACAGGTAACGCCAAGTGGGAATGGATTCGTAAAGTCAAAGAAGTACTGACGATTCCTGTGATTGCCAATGGGGATATTTTTTCGGTGGAGGCGGCGATCGCATGTTTAGAACAGACGGGTGCGGATGGGGTGATGTGTTCGCGGGGAACTTTGGGCTATCCGTTTTTGGTGGGCGAGGTTGATCATTTTTTGAAAACGGGCGAATATTTGCCGAAACCATCACCTATTCAATGCTTGGAAGTAGCAAAAGAGCATTTACAGGGGCTTTGGGACTACAAAGGTATCCGTGGTATTCGTCAATCCCGTAAGCATATGACTTGGTATGCCAAGGGTTTTATGGGGGCGGCGGCTCTGCGCGATCGCCTTTGTCGGATTGAGTCGGTGCAGGATGGCTTTGATTGTCTTGATGCTGCGATCGCGCAAATTGCTAATTCTCAAGGTAAGTTTCAGGCGATTTCACCTGAAGATATGGCAGAAATGATCGCCATGAAGCAATAATAAAACTCAAGAATTATTTTTTGTGAGGCGGCTTTGCCACCTCACAAAAAATAATTCTTGATTCTCACTGTGCAAAGCACGGCGCAAATCACCTAACTTTATCAAGAAGCATCATGCAACAAATATTTAGCCGTCGTAATTTGCGCCTGTTTATCACCATCTTTGTGGCAACAGTGCTGATGTTTGCGCTGGGATGGTTTATATTTCTGCGCCCCTCTGTCACAAGTCTCAATAAAACTGCTCAAACGGCTGGTTCTAACCTTCAGAATATTACCCTTACTGAATTTGATTCTAATGGGAAGCTACTTTGGGAAATTCAAGCTAAACGCGCTACCTATCGAGAAGATCGCAAAATCGCTGATGTCGAAGATGTGAAGGGGAAATTTTACCGTGATGGTGAACCGCTCATGGAGGTGACTGGTAATAAAGGAACGATTGATCAAGCCAGTAAGGCAATTTCGCTAGAGGGAAATATTAAGGCGATCGCAGTTCAAGAAAAGATCAATATGAAAGCCGATCGCATGGTTTGGCAATCAGAGGAAGATCTGCTCAAGGCGACAGGCAATATTCAAATTGATAAGCCTGAGGATAAGCTGACCATGACGGGCAAAGAATTAACGGCTAAACCTAGTGTCAATGTGTATAGCATGGAGAAGCAAGTAGTTGTGATCGCGGTAGAGCCACCGCTAGAAATGAAGAGCGAGAAAGTTACTTGGGACGCAAAGCGCGATCGCGTGTTTACTGATGTCCCTATTTCTGTAATCCAAGTCAAGGATAAATTGCAACTGACTGCGAAAAAAGGTAACTGGGATATTCAGAAAAAGGAAGTTACTTTCACGGGTGATATCAAAGCCAAAGATCCGAAACTAGATGTTGATATTGAAGCTGCTCAGGCAGTTTGGAACCTTGAGAAAAAGCTGGTAACTCTGCCAGTGCCTTTTACAGGAACGAGTAAGAGTCGGGGTATTGTCGTTAAGGCTCAGAAGGGTGAAGCCCAAGTAGAGAGAGAGCAGATTAATCTCATAGGAGAAGTATCGGCAAGTTTTAGTTCTACTCAGGGTGTTGTTAATGCCGACAAGGTGGAATGGCTTATCCCTACGAAAATGATTACGGCTAATGGCAATATCGTCTATCAACAGCCCGATAAAAATCTCAATGTGAGAGGCGATCGCGCTGTGGCAAATCTCGAATCTCAAACTGTTATAGTCACAGGGGCAAATGTCCTCTCAACATTAAACCCTTAGGACTTATACAAAAGAACGAAATGTAGTGGCAATTCATGAATTGCCACTACATTTCGTTCTATGGATTACTATCGGATTTAATTGCATCTGTAACCCTTGCTATACTTTTATCCTAGTTCAATCTGCCTTGTGTGTACATGGTAGCTTTGCAAGTGGGGATTAAGGGAGGATAAAACAGAAATTTACGCTAGATAGGTACTTCTCAAACCCAACCCAAGATATTTTTGAAAGTATTGCTTTGCAACACGTTCAAAAATATCTTGGGTTGTTCTTGGTCGCAAAGCGCTGTATTATGCAGCATCTAGAGTGATCGCATTGATTGTGTCCATAATTTCGCAAAAACTGGCTAGCCCTGCTTCGATGTTTTCGATGATTTCATTGGCGAGAATGTCAGGATCTGGCAGATTATCGAGATCGGCGAGGCTCTTGTCTTTGAGCCAGAAGATATCGAGGTTGGTTTTGTCTCGCGCCATGATTTTGTCATAGCTAAATTTGCGCCAACGTCCTTCGGGTTGAGATTCTGACCATGTTTCGCTGCGGTGATGGCGATTGGTGGGACTGTAGCAATCAATAAAAGGCTGGAGATCTGATAGTTTGAGGGGATTTTTCTTGAGGGTATGTTGGACATTGGTACGGTAGTCATAGATCCAGACTTCCTTTGTCCAAGGTTCTTTGACGGAGGGTTTGTTGTCAAATTAGATCTACAGCAATTACCGATCAAACGAGCCACAAGATAAATTTTGAAAGCACTGCAAATCAACGCTTTCAAAATCTATCTTGGTTTGGGTTTGAGCGCAAAGCGCTGTAGGTCTATCTGGTAAGTTGTCTCGCTGAATCAGGAATCCCCGTCACTTCAGTGCGGGGAGTGTCAAAGACTTGGATAGTCGGTGTAACCTTTCTCATCGCCACCATAGAAAGTATTGCGATCGGGTGTATTCAAAGGTGCATTGGCTGCAAAACGCTCTACAAGATCAGGGTTGGCTATGTAGAGACGACCAAAGGCAACCAGATCTGCCGCTCCAGAGGCGATCGCAGCGTTTCCAGTCGCAAGCGTATAACCACCCGCAGTAATAATCGTGCTATTAAAAATCGGACGGAAGAAGTCAGCACCAAGATCGGGTTGATCTTCAGCCGGCCCAAATCCTTCAACTCTCGGCGCAACTAAATGTAAATAGGCAAGATTAAAGCGGTTTAGTTCCTTAACTGCATATCCAAAAGTCACAGCGCGATTGGAATCATACACGCTACCAAATGTGCCACTAGGAGAAAGTCTTACACCTACGCGATCGCTACCCCATACACTTACAACCGCTTCTGTTACTTCCAATAATAGACGGGCGCGATTCTCAACTGAACCACCATAAATATCGGTGCGCTGATTGGTATTATCTTGCAAGAATTGATCTAATAGATATCCATTAGCACTATGAATTTCTACTCCATCAAAGCCAGCTTCTAGAGCATTCTTTGCACCGAGGCGATATTGTTCGATGATTTGAGGAATCTCTTCTAATTCCAAAGCGCGAGGTGTGACATAGGGCTTCATGCCTGTATAGGTAAAGACTTCTCCTTCGGGTGCGATCGCTGATGGAGCAACGGGCAATTCTCCATTAGGTTGGAAATCTGGATGCGAGACCCGGCCTACATGCCAAAGCTGTAAAAAGATTTTTCCACCCTTTGCATGCACTGCTTCGGTCACCAGTCGCCAGCCTGAGACTTGTTCATCAGAATAAATCCCTGGAGTATTTAGATATCCTTGACCCTGTGGACAAACCTGCGTCGCTTCGGTGATTAGCAATCCTGCTGAAGCCCTTTGCTGATAATGCAAGGCATTTAAAGCTGTGGGGACGTTACCATCAGCAGCACGATTGCGAGTTAAAGGAGCCATCACAATCCGATTGGGCAATGTATAACGACCGAGCTTAACCGAAGAGAGAAGAGGAGCGCTCATAGGAATAATGGGAGGTTGTGTAAATTTCTATTGTTCGATTATATGCGAACAATAGAAATTTACACAACATTATGAGAAAATTAAGACAATCAAAATAGCAGAGCTATTTTGATTGTCTTAATTTTCTCGGCTTTTTGTAATGCGTCAATATCATCATCCCGATCGCGACAATATTTCTTTAACTGATGTTCTCTACGGACTCAGCGATCCAACTCGCTTACAAATTGTCAAAATGTTGGCAACAAAAAAAGAGATTACCTGCGGCGAATTTTGTTTGGAAATGAGCAAATCTACTCAGTCTCACCACTATAAGGTTTTGCGAGATACAGGGCTTATGTATACGCGATTAGAAGGCACTCAACATTATAATTCTCTACGTCGAGAGGATTTAGATGCAAGGTTTCCCAATTTACTAAATTCTATTTTGGATGCAATCAATTAAAACCTCCACAAAGTGGAGGTTTTAATTGATTGCTGGATAAATACTCCTTTCCCGCTCAAAGATTAGCGTTGCAGCATAGATTAAAGGCGGCGCTTTGCGCCGCCTTTAATCTATCTGGCTGAACCGCGATAGATGCGATGTGCTTGCTCTGGAGACATCCATGAAGGTAAATCTCCAACATTTTTAGGCTCTACTTGCTGTGAACCATTCTGATATGCCGATGGAATGGGAGGGGCATCAGTATGGGCAAAGTTTTCGCTTGACGAGCCGTTGGGATTAGCTAATAAGGTTTGCGGAACCTCAAAATCATCAGTTTCAGGATTGTAGGCAAGTACTTCACCAGTCTCAATGTCATAGATCCAGCCATAAATGGACATCTTATTTTGATGCAATTTCGAGCGAATTACGGGATAGGTTTTCAGGTTTTCAATTTGAGTGACGACATTCTCCGCCATCGTAATTGCTAAAAGCTCTTCACCTTTAATATCAGCATAATTTTCTTGGATTAAGCGGCGCGTTGACTCAGCATGTTGTAGCCATTCATAGACCAGTGGCATTTCGGTTCTCAGCTTTTCTAGCTTGAGCAAGCCTTTCATCGCACCACAGTTAGAATGTCCGCAAATAATTACTTGCTCAATGCCCAGCACATGGATCGCATATTCGATCGCAGCGCCTTCGCCGCCATTAGCTGCCCCAAAGGGCGGTACTAAATTCCCTGCATTACGAATTACAAACAGTTCGCCAACACCTGACTGAGTAATGAGATGCGGCACAATTCGCGAATCGGAGCAAGTGATAAACAATACTCGCGGTTTTTGTCCTTCGGCAAGTTGTTCAAAAATCTCTTGATTAGCAGGGAAATAGGACGATTGAAACTTGTGTAAACCCTTTAGTAGCTTTCTCATATACCAGTGTTGACGTAGGATGCAGCAATTTATTGCTTATTGTTTAGTGTATAGCGGTTTGCGCTCTAGCTAAAACCAAATCATAATTTAAAAGCCTTGCTAAGCAAGGCTTTTAAATTATCAAACTTGAGCAATTGTGCACCACATCGATCGCGTCAACTGAAAGCCTAGTTTTATAACAATTCCCAAAAGTGTGGCAACATTTCTGTGAATTAAAACCCAAACCCTGTAAGGGTTTTAAATGCACAAAATTGCTACGCCATTTTGTGCTTTGGTATTCATCGATAGGAGATCGCCATTCTTCAAACATCAATAGCTCTTTGGCTGAAATGATTATTTAGTTTGTAAAAAAAGCTAAAATCGCGGAGATACGCTTTGCGTGTTTTAATTCGTATTGCTGTACACACAAAGGAAATCATGGCAGTAGATCTGACTCGCGTTCAACCACCTCTCAAAGTTTATCCGCCCAAAGCCAATCAATTCATATTAAAAATCATACGAATATTAACGCCATTTTGGCTGCGGTGGCAATGTGGCATCAAGCAGATTGAAACCCGCTATATTGATCGCCTTGTTGAATCCACAAAAAAGTTTCAGGATGGCAAAGCTCGTTATATGCTTGCTTTTCGGCATCCCACCACGGATGATCCCTTTGCGATGTTGTATCTGCTTGCCTACGCTGTGCCAGAAGAGGCAAGAGATATGGGCATCAAGTTAACGACATTGCCCCATAGCGGGTTTGTGTACGATCGCGGCATTTCTCTATGGGCTGGAGATTACGTCAATTGGTTATTTCCAGCATTAGGAGGGATTTCTATTTTTCGCGGTAAGCTCGATCGCTTCGCACTAAGTTGGATGCGCAAACAAATTACGCATGGTGATGTACCTCTTTCGATGGCTCCTGAAGGTGGCACAAATGGCAAAAGTGAAACAGTTGCCGAACTAGAACCAGGGATCGCTCAGATTGGATTTTGGGCTGCCGAGGATTTGCACAAAGAAGGGCGGACAGAGGAAATGTTAATCATTCCTGTGGGGATTCAATACGAATATTCGACTCAGGCTTGGGGGAAAATTGATCAAACAATCATCACGATTGAAAAAGAATGTGGAATTATTAAACCCGCGATTACGCCTGATAACCGCTATCAAAGACTTTACGATTTGGGTAGTTATCTAGTGAAATGGGTTAGCGATTATTACAAATCTTTCTACGGCAACTATGCCAAAATTAACAGCGAAAATACCAATCGCGATAATTTAGCCGCAAATTTGGAGGAACTAGCAGATCGCATTTTGAGTGTTGCGGAAATGAGTTTTGGGATCAAGGCAAAGGGTTCACCGATCGATCGCTGCCGTCGTCTTGAACAAGCTGGTTGGGATCGGATCTTTCGTAATGACATTCAGGATATTGAAAAATTATCTGGGGTGGAGCGTGGCTTTGCTGATCAATTAGCGCTCGAAGCGAGCTATAGCAACTGGCATATGCGAATCGCTGAAAGTATCATCGGTGTCACCAGTGACTATGTCCGCCAACATCCTAGTCCTAGTCGCTATATTGAAGTTTTGAAATTAATGTGGAGCGTGTTACAGCGCGTCACTGAGCGAAATCAAGATTCTGCTTTTAAAGAAACTCCTAATTTTGGCGATCGCAAATTAACGATCTCAGTTGCCGAACCCTTATCAGTGTCAGATCGTCTAGCCGAATATCAATCTAGTCGCGCCGCCTCCAAGGAATGCACCCGCAAACTTACTGAGGATATACATCGTGCGATGAAAGATTTGGTCGTGCCATCAGTAATGTAAAACAAACCACTTTTAAGCATTTAGCTAGATCCCCCCCAGCCCCCCTTGTAAAGGGGGGAGAATTTTTATTCTTCCCCCTTTACAAGGGGGATTGATGGGGATCTCTTAGAGTTTTTTATTTACGTATACAGACTTTGACAATCTTCGAGATTGAGGCGCGATCGCGTTGCAATATTCATTGACGAAGTTTCGCCACGAGCGAGATGAATAGCTCCTGCACAGCCAATCATCGCGGCATTGTCCGTACATAAGCTCAAAGGCGGAAAAACTGCCCGAATGCCATGCTCTGTGGCATTGGTCACAAGTCGCGATCGCAATGCACTATTTGCCGCCACACCGCCAACTGCCACGATTGTCGATAAGTTGTGTTCAACTGCACATTTAACCGTGCGAGTTACTAGAGCTGTAGCGACTGTTTCTTGAAAACTGGCAGCAATATCCGCGATCGGTAACTCTTCGCCATTGGGACTAAGTTTTTGGGTTAAGCGCAATACTGCGGTTTTTAAACCGCTAAAGCTAGAGTCATAGGGGAAATCAGGAATGCGTCCTTGCGGTAATTTGTATGTCTTGGGATCTCCCGTGATCGCAATCTTGTCAATTGCTGGCCCCCCTGGATAGCCCAAACCTAGCAAACGCGCAACTTTATCAAATGCTTCACCAGCAGCATCATCGCGAGTTTTGCCCATTACCTGATAGTCGGTATAGTCCTTGACTAAAATAATGCTGCTATGTCCACCTGAAACTAATAGACATAAAAATGGTGGCTCTAAAGTTGGATCAGCCAATAAAGCTGAACAGATATGGCCCTCAAGGTGATGCACCGCTATCAGAGGCTTTTTGTGCAACATCGCCAAGGTTTTTGCAGCAGTCACGCCGATCATCAGCGAACCAATTAGCCCAGGGGCAGTCGTCACCGCAATCCCGTCAATCTCAGCCCATGTTTTTCCTGATTCGCGATAGGCAAGTGCGATCGCAGGATTAATCGTCTCCACATGTTGCCGTGCTGCAATCTCAGGCACAACGCCGCCATAAAGCGCATGGGTTAAAATTTGCGATGAAACTACGCTACTAAGAATTTGGCGATCGCATACAACTGCCGCCGCAGTTTCATCACAGCTAGATTCGATCGCAAGAATAGTTGGCATTACTAAACAAAATTTAAGATGATCTAACTGCCGCATCGCGGCAGTTAGATCATCTTAATTGATAATTTACTTTACAGGATGTGAAGATTGCTTTACCAAGGCGCGATCGCTGATATAGGATCTGAGGCTAAGTTCTCAAACGAAAATCTCGTTATTTTTGCCTATCTTATCAAAGGTAAATTAAGGTCAGTCCATGAAAAGACTTTTTGCTCTCATTCTAGTTATTAGCCTGTGGTTTGGCGTTAGCCTTGCTGCAACCCCTGCTGCATACGCAGAATTCTCATTCAATGCGTTGACTCCCTGTGCAACCTCCTCTGCGTTTCAAGATCGCTTGCAAACTGAAGTTGATGGTTATACAGCCCGTCTAGCTAACTTCAAAGCTGGTAGCGGTCCTGCTGAATACCTCAAAGGTAAAGTTGCCCAAACTGAAGCTCGTTTTGCAAAATATGCTAACTCTGGCTTACTTTGCGGCGAAGATGGCTTACCTCACTTGATCAGCGATGGTCGTTGGAGTCATGCTGGCGAATTCACCATTCCCGCCTTGATGTTTCTATTCATCACTGGTTGGATCGGCTGGGTTGGTCGTGCTTATCTGATTGCAATTCGTAAAGATCCAGCAACTGCGACTCAAAAGGAAATCATCATCGATCTTCCTCTTGCTATTAAATGTATGTTGACTGGCTTTGCATGGCCCCTTGCCGCGCTCAAAGAGTTTGGCACTGGCGAACTGTTGGCTCCTGAAAATGAAGTTACCGTTTCGCCTCGCTAGTTTATAAATCTAGCGATCGCTTTGCTAACTTTTCCTGAGTGTTGCGACAGGTGTTTTAGCACTCTGGGAAAAAATCAAAACTATCTAAAAGGAGAACTCCATTGAACGGCTTTTTATCTTCTGCTCCTGTCTTGGCTGCTGTATGGCTCACAATCACCGCCGGTGTATTGATCGAAGCTAACCGATTATTCCCTGACACCTTAACATTTCCTTTCTAAATCTTTAGAAGCTTTAACTTAAGAGCAATGCTTTTAAGCTAAAAATATAGATCGTAAAACAAAAAGAGCTAGGGCGTTAAACGCCCTAGCTCTTTTTGTTCTCTATGTTACTGCGTGCAAATTTTGACTAGGACGCAAAACCAAAAAAAGGAATGGCGGCGCAAAGCACCGTCATTCCTTTTTTTATAGGGGCTGGAAGTTTAAATAGAACTGTTATCAATCTTACGAATGGCAACTACCGCAGGCTTAGGGGGATCATTTGGCTTTAGTGTTGGCCAATTGGAACCAATGGGAACCTTACGGGTTTGCGTAAACTCTTTGCCATTAGTGGTTCTCATCGCAAATTTACGGGATTCAAATGCCATATTATTGCGCGTACCATTGATTTCCCCTGGGTGCTGCACTGCTAAGAAAAGCGTCTGTTGATCGCTGGAGAAAAAAGGACCTGTGGTTTCGGATTCCATTGGACCAAATCCAAATAGAAATGCTTTGCCCGTATCCGCACCAGAGGTTGGTACAAACCAAATCGAACTGTTGCCGTAAAGTCCGCGTAAATTTGATTGACTAACAGGTTTTCCATCTTTGTCTTGGCGACTAGGAACAGCGCGATTGTACTTGTCACTGGACGTATCAGTTACCATCCAAAGATGTCCGCCACGATCAATTACTAGGTTGTCAGGATTGGTAAACCCAAGACCACCTTCGGCAGGTTCACCACCTGTGGCAATCATCGACCATTTGAAGTTCATCGCTTCAGGCTTATTGCTTTCTTCATTTAAACGCATGATCCAGCCATATTCGTACGCCTTGCCATCTTTACCCTTAAAGATGCGTAAATCTGGGCTACCATCACTGGCACTAGCTGAACCTGAAGTAAAGGCAATAAATAATGTCCCATCTGTAGCCACTTCAGTGTCTTCAGGACGCGCTGTACAGGTTGCTCCAACGGCATTAGCTGCATAGTGGGCATCGATCAAAATTGCGCCTTGCTTCTCACGATCACTACCAACATATAGATCCCCTAAAGTTTTGAATTTGGATCTAAACTCCGCAATCTCCTCTTCTTTAGTTGCATTAAAAATTCCACCTTCAGGACGTTTAGGCAGAGGCAACATTTTTCCTGCGAGGACATCGATTTTGTGAGGATTGATAGGGGTTAGAGGATTTAGACCAATCCAGCTACCAGTCCCATCGGCATTAAACTTGGCTGCATAAAGCATTCCCGATTCCAAAAGTTTAGAATTTGCCTTGTCTTTAGGGTCTGAAACAAGCCCTTTACTGACAAATTTATAGAGATGTCCACCACGGCGATCGCAGCCAGAATAAAATACTAAAGGCTTACCCGCTTCAGCTCGAATGCCCACGGCTTCATGCCGATAGCGCCCTAGCCAAGTATGCTTAGTTCCAAAATCATTGGGATTGGCGGGATCGATCTCCACCATCCAACCATATTTATTAGCAGCTAGACCAAATACGTTAGCAACACCAACTAGCTCGCCATCATCTTTGGTGAATTTCCTTTTGCTGGGATTGAAGGAAGTTCCATCGGGCATTACCTCCTCTGGTACAAAATATTGATAGTTCTCTTCAGCGCTGAATACAGTTCCCCAAGGAGTAGTCCCGCCAGCACAGTTATTAAATGTGCCGATAATGCGATCGCCAAGTTTATCGGTATAGCCTAAACCCTTAACCTTACGGAAAATTTCCACTGCTGCACCTGTTGACTTGAGGTATCGCCCATCTTCTAACCCTGAGATCCCAGTTATACGACGGTCAGCTTTAGAATTAGTGCGCTCCCATTTGCCATCGTCATTACGCTTTACCGAAATTACGCCAATACCAAGATCGATCAAGGCTTCTTTGGAGATCAATTTAATTTTGTCTTTGAGTGGATTACTGTCCGCTAATGACCAAGCATCAATATCTTTGCTACCCATAGCTTTGAGTTGATCAGCTACTTCAGCAAATGGCAAAGACTTACCAATGACTTGGGAGAAAGATTGTTCCCAAGGAATGCTGCTGATGTATTCAAAATTGACGGTTAGATAACCTTCATTTTTACTGGTTTCAACCAGCGATAAATAATCATTGTTATAGCCAAATCGCGAGTCTCCAACGGGATCACCCCATGTTGCGATCACATCATAGACAAATCCTTCAGGAAGAACTAGATTGTCAATTACTTCAGCATTTTTGTAAGCCTGACTCTGTTTTGATGGATCGATCATGTCCGTGAGCAAGGGCATTACGCCCTTAGTAGGCTTGAAGCTCAGCTTTGAGGATGTTGCTGCAAAAGCCTCATTGCCTGTCTCATAATCCATAAAAGGCATGGAAAATTTGAGGATTTGGCGATCGCGGGGAGATGCACCAAGCAGCACCGCGCCACTAATTCCACCAATAAAAGTTAGGAAATCTCTGCGATTAATGGTCATGTTTTTAATAATTTCCTGATGCTATGGCTGTAGCCAAGCTCAAGAGAGAGTTTGTCAATGCCTCTAACTCTAGCGTCATGAGTTTAAGGCAAGGTAAACTTATGGTTAGGATATGTTGCAATCTAAAAAATTTACCCTAATGTCAAAATCATTGAAAAAGCTCAGTTCTAAGACTTGGTTTTCAACCTATGGGATTGCTATATCTGCTATATCCTTTGGATTTATAGGAATTGCCGATCTCGCGATCGCTCAGAATTCTCTTGCTAAAGCATCAGTACGCACTGAAGATTGTGAAATCTTGATCGTGGGTGGTGGTGTGGCAGGTACAGCAACTGCCTACGAAGGTCTACTAGCAGGACGCACTGTCTGTATGACAGAAATTACAGATTGGGTGGGTGGACAGATTACCTCTCAAGGCACTTCAGCATTAGATGAAGCTAAGAAACAGCGCAATCTGTGGCTTTTCCCTAAAGGATACACAGAATTTCGGAAGCGCATTGAACAGAATTATGGCAAGTTGAATGCAGGAGATTGTTGGGTAAGTGTGTCTTGTTTTATTCCCAATACCGCGCAGCAAATACTGGTGAGTATGTTGCAAGAAGCAGCCCAAAAAGGAAATGGCAAGTTGAAATGGTTTCCGAATACCGTAATTAAAAAGTTGGAAATGAGTGCAGATGGGAAACTGATCGATCGCGCGATTGCTATCCAACATAGCCCTGCGCCAAATACTCCACCATTAAATACTGAGCCGCTTTCACAAATTATTGAAGACGCATATCGCTACGAAAACTCACCACGCTTACAAAAACAAATTATTCGCTTTGTGCCTTTAGTTAATGACAAGACTCAGAAGCAAAAGCGCCCAAGTGATTGGTTTGTGATTGACTCCACCGAAACAGGGGAAATTATTGCATTAGCCGATGTTCCCTATCGCTTGGGCATCGATCCGCGATCGCATCTCAACCCATCTTCACCTGTAACGACCAATGATGCCTACTGCACTCAGGGTTTTACCTACACCTTTGCCATGGAGCAAACCAAGGAAGCCCAGCCACAGAAGAAGCCTGAATCTTATGATCGTTATTTACCCTATTACGGTTCTGACCCGAAGCCAAATCTTGCCAACTTTGATACGATCTTTACCTATCGACGGATCTGGAGTGCTGAATCAGAAAATTCTAAGAAGAATGCCTTTGGCGTTTCCGTCATGAAAGCAGGTGATATCTCCATGCAGAACTGGGTATGGGGTAATGACTATCGTCCAGGAACAGACAAGGATAATCTCATTTACTCTCAAGCGCAATTGCAACGCATGGGACAACTAGAGCCAAATGGATGGATGGGTGGCTTACGCACAGAAACCCTTAAAAGTGGGGAAGAAATAGCGCTTGGCTTCTATTATTGGCTAGTCGCAGGAACAACGGATTCGCAACAAAAAACTGATTGGAAGAAGCCATTTCCTAATCACCGTTTACTCACAGGCTTTGACTCGCCAATGGGGACTTTGCATGGTTTGTCCAAATATCCGTACATTCGTGAATCTAGACGGATCATCGGTCGTCCTTCCTATGGCTATCCTGAAGGATTTAGTATGTCGGAAATTGATGTCTCACAGGTTGATTTTAGTACTGAACTTTATCGAAATAAACTTTCAGAATCAACCTACCGCAGTTTATGGAAAGCCTTGTCAGGATTAGACGCAGCTAGCACTATTAGAAATAATACTGATCCAAACAAAATTCCGCGTCGTACCCGTTCGACGATTTATCCTGATGCGATCGGCATTGCTCAATATTATCTAGACTTCCATCCTTGCTTGAGTGAATATCCAGTTGAGAAAGCAGGAAATACCGAACGGGCTGGAGTCCGCAATGGTCACGGGCCAGCATTCCCAGGACAAATTCCATTGCGATCGCTAATTCCTCAAAAAATTGATAATCTGATCGTGTCTGGCAAAAACATCGCCTTTAGCTATATCGTCGCCGCAGGCTATCGCGTCCATTCCTATGAATGGTCTGTTGGAGCCGCCGCAGGTACAACTGCTAATTTTGCTTTGTCTGAAGGAATTCTCCCTTATCAACTAGTTGAGGATTTGCCAAGGATAAGTCCACAACTTACGCAATTACAGCAAATGTTAGTAAAGAATAATAATGCGATCGCATTTCCCGACACTTCTATTTTTAATCTCAATTGGAGTGATTGGAAAATCTGGTGATTGCTGTAAAGTGACGACATGAGATCGCTACAGATTTACTGTCTTATTGATGTTGCGATCTCATACTTCTTAATTTTGCTATTTCTGGCAAACTCAACCCAGTCGCATGGCTAACCGCAGCGTCATCAAGAAGATCCAGCAATTTTGTTGCCATTGCTAGCGTTGCCTCAGTTTTACCTTGCTCCAAGCCTTGCTCTAAACCTTGCTCCAAGCCTTTCTTTTCTCCTTGCTTCAAAGCTTTGATGATCGCATTATGTTGATCTTGGATAAAGAACTCCTGATGTTCTAACTCGTCTAACTCTTCAGGCGATAGATTTCCTTCTCTGGCAAAGTCAAAAGCTTGCTTAATTTCTGGCACAAGATTCATACTCTCTGGCACAACATCTAAATCGATCGCATGTTTGAGGAAATATAACCACTTGTCCGCTAAGGTTTCTAGATCAGTGATCGCTTTGTCAAACTTTGGTAACTCAACAAACACCAACTCAAGATCATAAATGGGATAGTCAATCAAAAAATCTTTCTCTTTTAAAATAAACCGAGAAGTCAATTGATTTATTTCGGGAAACATCACAAAATCAGTAATTGTCAGTGCAATCACAGGATTTAGGAGCGAATAGGATTGCCCAATACCGAGTTGAATAGAATAGGCTTTTGCAGCATTATAGAGAATTCGCTTTTCAAATCCTTCGATATTCAAGACCTGCATCTCGATAATTACGCTTGTGCCATTATCCAGCTTGGCTTTGACATCGAGATAGGTATCCTTAACACCTCGGATGCGCGGAGTTAAATAAGGATTTAGAATTTCTAATTGCGAAATTCTGCGATCGCCGTTGTAAAGCAGCGCATTCAAAAAACTGATCAAGACATCATGGCTTTGTTCAGAGCCAAAGATTTTCTTGAATGCAAAATCAGTTTTTGGACTAATAAATCTCATACTTTCAGGCTAATCTTGCAGAATTTGATTTTAGCAGCAATTTGTTGTGAGCTTGCATTTCGATTCATGATTTCAGAATGGACAGCGCGGAGCGCTGTCCATTCTGAAATCATGAATCGATGATTGAAGGAGCAGAGGCTAGATAGTAAGAATATTCTCGGATTGAGTCAATATCTGACGCTTCCCAAAATCTTAAATTTTGACAATGATGAGCAACTAATAAACCCCAGAGCTTTCCATGAGTTAAAACTGGTGCAACTAGATTTGATCGCACTTGCATACTTCTCAAAAACTCCTGATGACAATCACTAATAGTCGCTTTCTCAATGTCATCAGTAGCCTTTATACGTCCCTCCAAATAAAGTGTAGCATAATCAAAATTGAAGCAGTCATCAGCTCCTGTTGAACCAATAATTGAATACTTCTTTTCACTTATAGATTCAAAAGTGACTTGTCCTTTCCATTGTTTGTAAAAATAATATAAAACTACGCGATCAACATCAAGCTGCTCTCTTAACCTATGCAGCGCGTCACTAACAATTTGATCTTGTTGTAACTTATTGGTGATGCGATTTAAAACAGAACTCAAATCGCGATTGACAGGATTCATTATGGCAATAGAAATGGTTAAATCTGTATTTACAGCGCTTTGCGCTCAAACACGAAGCAAAAATTTTTTTAAAAGTGTTGCAAAGCCACACTTTTAAAAAAATTCTTATGGTTCGTTTGATCGATAATTGCTGTAAGACGGGTAAAAAAACAAATCAGTGAGTGATTCGATATCAAATAATCAATGATTGTTTGATATCGCTATCTTAGTCTAATTATCTAGCCACGAGTCCCAAATTGCCTAAAGAATATCGAGCCACAGGAATAAATCTTAAGGGGATGCCCTTGGGCGAAAACGATCGCCTATTAACCATTCTCACCAAAGAGCATGGCTTGATTAGAGCTGTCGCCGCAGGAGCGCGAAAACATCGCTCGGCAATGGCAGGGCGATCGGGCTTGTTTGTGATCAATGATTTGCAAATTTCCGTAGGGCGCAATATGGATCGCATTAAAAATGCAGAAGTTTTGCAATCTTTTGTGGGCTTGGGGAATACTCTAGCTAAGCTTACTGCCGCTCAATATTTATCAGAATTGGCTCTGATGCAAGCATTATCAGCCCAGCCTCAAGAAGAACTATTTTTAGTGCTAGTTGAGCATCTAAATCGTATTCAGGATGCTGAAAATCAAAATGTTTTGGCGCATTTGAATCATGGGACATACCATTTGCTGGCGATCGCAGGATTTGCGCCCCAAGTACATAGCTGTTGCATTAGTCAAAGCCCAGTTATAGCCAATCGCGAACAACAAAAATGGAAAGCAGGTTTTAGCATTGTCGGCGGCGGAGTCATCAACCTTGAAATAACCGATCATCCTAGTGACGGTAATCCGAACGATGAAGGTGCTGAATCAAGCATGAGTGAGGCCATGCATAATCGTATTAGTCACTACCTAACAGCCGCTGAACTTCTGGCTATGCAAGAACTTGCGCAAACTGATTTAGCAGATAATATTTTAGAAACGAATACAACAGATTGGCTTGCAGTTGAAAGATTGTTACGAGCCTATGCACAGTATCATTTTGATAGACCAATCCAGTCTTCGGCTCTGATTGATAACTGTTTTTTTAATATATGACCCATTTATTCGATCCACCCACACCCAATCTGCCAGAACCGCCCAAGCCTCATGATGACGTTCTTGCCAGTGCTCCTGAGCCCTCAATAGCTCCAGATTTGACTGCTGATTCTAAATCTGTTCTTCGTAACCCTAACTTTTTGTCACTTTGGACTGGGCAGGTATTTTCGCAGATTGCGGATAAAATCTTTTTAGTACTTGTGATTGCGATCGTTTCTACACAATTTCAGCATGAGGGCGAAACGATTAGCGGTTGGGTCTCCGCAGTCATGGTGTCATTTACAATTCCCGCGATTTTGTTTGGATCGATCGCTGGCGTATATGTGGATCGTTGGAATAAAAAAACAGTTTTAGTTAGCTCTAATATTCTGCGCGGAGTCTTGGTTCTCAGCATCCCCCTGCTACTCTGGGTTACCAAGAATAGTGTGTTACCTTGGGGCGCACCGACTGGCTTTTGGGGCTTACTGTGCATTACTTTTCTGGTCTCTACCTTTACGCAGTTTTTCACCCCTGCTGAACAATCAGCGATTACACTCGTGGTTGAGAAACCCAAGTTATTGTCGGCAAATTCGCTCTACACAACCACAATCATGGGGGCGCTGATTTTAGGATTTGCCCTTGGTGAACCACTTTTAGCCCTATCCGATCATCTCTGGCATAACGTCGGTCAAGAAATCCTTGTGGGTGGCAGTTATTTACTCGCTGGGATTATCTTAATTCTATTGAAAACAGGCGAAACTAAGGAAGACTTGCACCGCGATAGTTTTCACCTTTGGAATGATATCAAAGAAGGTTTGCAATATCTCAACCATAAAAAGACTTCTCTATCAGCCCTGATCCAATTAATTTGCACTTTTTCGATCATTGCCGCACTGACTGTCCTTGCCGTACGTTTAGCCGAGGTAATGCCTGAAATTAAATCAGAACAGTTTGGATTTTTGTTAGCCGTAGCAAGTTTGGGGATGGCGATCGGTGCGGGAATTGTCGCAAAACTGGGCGATCGCTGTAGTCGGCAAATGCTTTCTTTAATTGGCTCACTTGGGATGTCAGCATTTTTGGGGATGTTGGCAATATTTAGCGATCGCTTTGGCTTAGGATTAATCGCGATCGCTGGTACGGGAATTTTTGCTGGATTATGCGTAATTCCTATGCAGACAGTGATCCAAGAAGAAACACCTGAAGATATGCGCGGTAAGGTATTTGGGTTACAAAATAATGCCGTGAATATCGCCCTCAGTTTGCCTTTATCAGTAGCAGGAATCGCCGAATCCTATTTCGGATTGCAAAAGGTGATTTTTGCGCTAAGTGCGATCGCGATCGCTACAGGTCTTCTCGCTTGGTACATTGCTCGCCAATTAGTCGAAGCATAAAGAAAGTGTTACTAAGCACCATTTTCTTTATGGATGTGTGATTTGTAACGCAACACAAACAAACAATCAGGTAACATTGCATAGAGTCAGGCTAGGCTTGACTCTATGCAATTAATTACTCCTCACGATGCAACAACTAACACCTAATCCCAGCTTTAGCTTAACCATCCGCGTGCAACTCCTTAACCGCGCAGGAATGCTATCCTCAGTCATTGGCGTTCTAGCTGAAGCAGGAGGGAATCTGGGACAGATTGACCTCATCCAACAAACTCGCAAAATTTCAGTGCGCGATATCACGGTGAATGCTTACAGTACTGAGCATATGGACAAATTGATTGCCGTTGTGAAGGCAGTCCCCGAAATTCGCGTTCTTGAAGTTTACGATCGCACTTTCCAAGTTCATAAAGGTGGCAAAATCCATCTCGAAGCTAAAGTTGCTGTCAAAGGACAAGATGACCTCGCGATGGTCTATACCCCTGGGGTGGGGCGCGTATGTATGGCGATCGCTGAAGACAAACGCAAAGTTTATGACTACACGATCAAATGCAATACGATCGCGGTAGTTACTGATGGCACGGCTGTTTTGGGACTAGGTGATATTGGACCTGAAGCTGCCATGCCTGTCATGGAAGGTAAAGCCATGCTTTTCAAGCAATTTGCGGGATTAGATGCATTCCCGATTTGTCTGAATACGAAAGATGTCGATGAAATCGTGGAAACCGTAAAACGCATTTCTCCAACATTCGGCGGTATAAACCTTGAAGATATTAGTGCCCCGCGCTGTTTTGAAATCGAAAAACGACTCAAAGAAGAATTAGATATTCCTGTTTATCACGATGACCAACATGGAACTGCTGTCGTTGTCGTTGCCGCGACAATTAATGCCCTTAAGGTTGTCAGCAAACCGATTGATACTGTCCGTATTGTCATGAATGGTGCTGGTGCTTCGGGAATTGCGGTTGCTCGCCTCCTGCGTGAAGCAGGTGTGAAGCTAATTACCATGTGCGACTCTCAAGGCTGCATTAGCAAAGATCGCCCTGATCTGACCGCTGAAAAGCTAGAATTTGCCAGTGACATGTCTGGATCTCTTGCAGATGTGATCAAGGGAGCTGATATGTTTGTCGGGCTAAGTGTCAAAGGAGCGCTTACTCCTGAGATGGTAAGGAGTATGGCTCCTGCACCGATTGTCTTTGCAATGGCAAATCCTAATCCTGAAATTCAACCCGAACTTGTGGAAAATGATGTCGCAGTCATTGCCACAGGTCGCAGTGACTATGCCAATCAAATCAACAATGTTCTTGCCTTCCCAGGGATTTTCCGAGGAGCGCTTGATGCAAGGGTTACCAAAATCACGACCCAAATGAATTTAGGTGCTGCCCAAGCGATCGCCTCTTTAGTTAGCAGCAGCGATCTTGCTCCTGATTTTATTATTCCTTCTGTATTTGATCCCCGCGTTTCCCATGCAGTTGCTGCCGCAGTCCATGCCGTAGCCCGCCAGCAAGGGCTAGCTAATGCATAAAGAAAAGGGCGTGCAAAGCACGCCCTTTTCTTTATGCATTAACCACGATTCGTAGGGGCAATTCATGAATTGCCCCTACGAATCCTACATAGGGCTTGCTGAAAAAGGGACTACGCGGAAAGTAGTGGGTAAAGAGGAAGGGGATAATACTTTGACTGTCTACTAGGA
>Ga0209990_10001309_pt1 | contig 21196 bp, 22 predicted proteins | sample NOAtaG_6_FD_187304 | JGI IMG/M metagenome (GOLD analysis project Ga0209990, IMG submission 187304) | Freshwater lake microbial communities from Lake Erie, under a cyanobacterial bloom - NOAA_Erie_Diel5S_2200h metaG (SPAdes) (version 2) | ecosystem: Environmental > Aquatic > Freshwater > Lake ...
GTTACATTCATGGAGTTCTCGTGCCGCCCATGCTGATAACTTCAGAACTGCGGGACCACTCAACCCCCAATGGGTGATTAATAAAGCCCCTGATTGCTCTAAGGGGTTGCGGCTCGATTTTTTCTTATCAGTACTAGCGGCACTAATTAATTTAACTGTAGCAGGATTGACGCTGACTCCTGCAAGTTCATGCAGTTTAGAATCTTTGATATTAAAGGTGAATAGGGAAGGAACAGGTGGCTCAAGGTCATGACCTAGCGATCGCGCGATCGCATAGCCCGATGGACTGCTACCTGTAGCAAGTAATAGGCGATCGCAGATGATATGCTCACCATTTTTAAGGATCACAACAAATTTGCGATCACTCAAATATTCGATCTTCTGGACTAAAACATTGGTACGAAGATGAACACATGCCTTTTTTGCGGCAAACATCAAGGCTTCCACAATCGTTTCCGAATCATCGGTAATGGGAAACATTCTGCCGTCGGCTTCCGTTTTTAGCTTCACTCCTTCTTGATTAAACCAACGCACGACATTTATGGGCTGAAACCTAGAAAAGGCTCCACGTAAAGCTTTGCCACCTCTAGGATAGTTTTGGACTAATTGCGAAGGTTCAAAGCAGTGATGGGTTACATTACAACGTCCTCCCCCTGAAACTCTGACTTTTGCGAGAGGTTGTCGTCCTGCCTCCAAGAGTGTAACGTGAGTATGGGCAGATTGCGCTGCATGGATTGCGCCAAAAAAGCCTGCTGCTCCACCACCGATTACTACAACTTCTGTACTTGCCATATTATTCTCTTTACAATTATCTAGAAGAAAGTGGCGCAGAGCACTACTTTCTTCTGCCTTACCTTAAGAAAGTGGTACTCTGCGCCACTTTCTTTAATCTTTTTTAGGACGACAGGACTGGAAAATATTGATTACTTCTTTGGGAACTTGCTTAGTTTCCCTCGCCGCAGTGTCAATTTTGAGAAATTCGGCAAAGGTATATTGCGATCGCAATTTATCTAAGCTACAGGTGCAGAACTCCTTACTATTTGTAAATCCACAACCCTTCATAAAGGTTTTCGTTACCTCTTGCGGATATTCATTTTTTTCCTGTTTTGTAGATGGATTCTCTTGAGAATGTACCGTAGAAGTTCCAGCAATAATTAGGAAGCAAGTACTTAGGGAGAGAAGAAAACGATGATGCATATTTAATTAACAGCTTGCTTAATCCGTAAGTCATTATTATAGTCTTTCCAAAAAACAACAATGTGCTTAAGCCTATTGTTTATAAATTCGCTAATTTCTATCATCAGGATGACTGCATAGATCGCAATTTCGTGACAACATTGTATGTATGTCATATAGCCATCCTGTTTTGCCTGAGCGTTTGAATGAAATCTCCTGACCGTTTACTAATTGTTGATGATGTGCCTGACAATTTATTTCTTGTCCGCACAATTCTCGAAGAAGAGGGATACGAGATTATCGCAGCATCTAATGGTTATGAGGCATTAAAAATTATTGAATCTGATCCAATTGATTTGGTATTGCTAGATGTGATGATGCCCCTCATGGATGGCTATGAGGTAACACGCCGCATCAGAGCGATCAAGGATTTGCCATTCATTCCCATTTTATTGATTACAGCCTATGATCGCGCTAATGCCGTTAAAGGACTAGATCTTGGTGCAGATGAATTTATTCGGAAACCAATTGAGGCAGATGAGCTCTTGGCAAGGGTGCGATCGCTACTGCGATTAAAACATAGTATTGCGGAGCGCGATCGAATTGATCGCCAACGGCAGGATTTTGTATCACGTTTAACCCATGATTTGCGGACTCCACTTGTGGCGGCAGATCGGATGTTGGGACTATTACAAGATGGCGTATTAGGTGAAATTTCGCCGCAAATTGGGGAAGCATTGACTATCATGGGACGCAGCAATCGCAATTTACTAGAAATGGTGAATAAGCTCCTTGATGTCTATCGCTATGAATCAGGCAGCAAAACTATCAATTTACAGCCCTTAAATGTGCAAGAACTGCTCGAACAAGTCGTGGAGGAACTCAAGCCGATCGCTATTTCTAAAAATCTAGCCCTGACCGCCGATCTAGAACAAACAGCTACGGTCAAAGGCGATCGTTTAGAGTTATTACGAGTATTTAACAATTTAATTGGTAATGCCCTGAAATTTACCGAAGACGGAAAAGTTCATGTTAGCCTAAAGTTAGCTCAAAACGAGGCGCATCAATCTGAAGCAATTATTGCAATTACGGATACTGGTGCGGGTATTCCAATTGATGAGCAACCATTCTTGTTCCAAAGATTTCGCCAAGGTAGCCATCAAAAACAAGGTAGCGGCTTAGGTCTATACCTATCGCACTATATTATTAGTGCCCATGATGGAAAAATTCTGGTCAAATCTCCTAATCTTGACTCTCAGCAAGGTTCTACTTTCTTTGTGCATTTACCCATTATTTAAGAATCAAAAATTTAAAAATCAAAATTTAAAAATCAAAAATTTTGGTGAAGCTAAAATTTTGGTTTTATATTTACCGATCAATCATGAGTACCCATCAAATTCAGTACGACACTCTCCTTAGCCATTACAGTAATCCTCTGGAATCACTTACGCTTTTACGTCAATATCGCCCATATTTTGAGCTAATTCCCAGTCTGCGTCGTCCCATTGATAGTTTAATTTCAATTCCATTTCCAGTAGTCCAGATTACTAGCTCCCACCTAAACCAAAATCATGTTCGTTTAGAATGTGATCTTGCTTTGATTATGTGTGATCCTGACTGGAAAGTAAAAACTGGTAAAGAAATTTTTGTCTTCATCCATCGTCCTAACGAAGACTACTCATCACTCTTGCAACGTTGGCGACAAGTAGAAGTAATGTTGGGGGAAGAATATTATTGGCTTTTACCTTGGAAACATCGCAGTATTATTAGCGATCGCGGGGAATCTCACTATCCATTATTTGTGACCCTCGACTATTCTCCAAGTCGAATTGGCAAAGGTTTAGAAGGTGCATCTCTCCCTCATGTAAAGGTATCCACTCCAGTTATCGAATTACCACCTAATACTGAAGAAAATCAAGAGGCTCATATTTGCGATCCAACCGAACCAAACCAAGATATTTCCTGAAAGGCTTGTCTAGCAAGCCTTTCAGGAAATATCTTTAGGAAACCTCGCCATCATTAGACTTTTTCAAAAGCTTTTTCTCAACTTAAAAATTTGTATTAACTTTTAAATTCTTTTAAAAATGAACATCATCAATGCACAAAGAAAAGACAAGACGAGAATTATAGAAGTACTTTGTCAGTCTTTTCAAAACGACCCACAGACAAATTATATTTTGGGTAGTAACGGAAATCATAATAAAAAACTGAAGCGACTAATGGCTTACGCGTTTGAATTTGGTTTAGCCAATGGTAAAGTTGAAATTAGCGAAGATAAAAATGCAGTTGCCATTTGGAAGGCAAGTAATTCTAAAAAGATGACAATAAATTTATTCTATGAAAGCATATTATTCTTTTTAACCTTTGGATGGAGTGGTATAAAAAGAATATCAGCTATGGAAAAGAGAATTGCAGCATTTTACCCTGACAAAACAATTTTCAATTATTTGTGGATTTTGGCGACTAATCCGAGTGAACAAGGTAAGGGATATGGTACTGCAATACTATCAAAAGCCATTAATAAATTTAAACAGGACAAAGTACCTTTATATTTGGAAACTTCTACTGACTCCAACCTAAAATTTTACGAAAGAAAACATTTTAAATTACACCATAGTCTGATACTAGACAGTGAAACACAACTAAAGATTTACCTTTTGAAGTATGTTGAAGAATAAGCAAGAGGGTAGTGATGTAAAGTAATGGTTAGGCTGTGAGTGGGGCGTTGTAATGAATGCTCTATCCTTATATAAATCTCTACCCAAAACGATATCCTTTACCATATACTGTATTAATAAGAGAAATTTGCCGATCACGATCAATCTTGCGGCGTAGTAACTTGATTTGAGCTACAAGGGCATTACTAGTAGGCAAATCCTCACCTTCTTTCCATATATATTGCGAAATCTGATCATGACTCAGCAACTGATTGGGATGGAGTAGGAAATATTCTAAAAGTTGATATTCTCTTTCAGTTAAAGCGATCGCTACTTGATTACGATAGACCAATTGATTTTCACGATCTAGTTCTAAATCTCCATAACTCAATTTTGTAGTTTCATTTGTAGGCTCACTGGTTGCAGCGATCGCAATGGGTGCGCGACGCAATAAGGCGCGAACTCTAGCTAGTAACTCTCGTAATTCAAAGGGTTTAACCAAATAATCATCGGCTCCACTATCTAAACCCGTCACACGATCATCAAGTGTATCTTTAGCAGTCAGTATCAGAACTGGCGTGATATCTCCTTTTTGGCGTAAATCTCTACATATTTCAATTCCTGATTTCTCTGGCATCATCCAGTCCAAAATCAGCAGATCGTATTCTCCAACTAGTGCCAACTCCCAACCGCGATCGCCACTATTAGCAATATCCACCACATAGCCCTGATTGGTCAAAACCCTCTGCAAAGGTTCCGCTAATTCTTCCTCATCATCCACTAACAAGATTCGCATAGGTTTCTTTTAAAAATAAAGTCCTGCCTTTGGCAGGACTTTATTTTATAGCTAAGCTTCGCACTTACCAAGAAAACACTAAGGCAGTAAGGCAATAAATCCTGCTTGCTCAAAATGTTTGTCCTATGCCAATGCTTCTAAGTAGCTCAACTTAATTAAAACCCAAACCGAGAGTTTGTTCCGCCCGCTACGCGGGCGAAACAAACTCTCGGTTTTTAGTTTACTTATGTCTAGCTACTTTGGATGTTCTGTTGTTGCATGATACTGTTTTCATGCTTCAATCTTTGGAGAATCATAGAGATAATGATCATGGTTGATTGAGCCATCATGGGGAAGTTTGTTCCATTCTTCGGAGAGAACTTGGGCTTAGATTTCTTTGACGCAATTTAATAGGTCGAGAATTCCGTTTGGTTTTGTCTCGGCTGCTTGATGGTTAATTTTGGCTTGTTGGTGCTGTTTGAGAAATAGGCAGCAGTCAAGGATTTCTTCTAATAATGATTCTGGAGCTTGTTCAAGTTCATTTAAATGGCGGACTAACAACGGTATAATATTGGATAAGATCAACCAACACAAATTTTCCTAGATATGGCAAATTTTTCTTATAGGAATAGAAATTACAACGCAAGTTTTTCCATAAATGCGAATGGTCAAAAGATCTTAGTTATTACTAATCCAGATAGAGTAGAACTCCATGTCAAAAACGGCGAGCATATAGCCATTAGGAAAGAATTAAATGGTAATAAACGAGAAATTGACTTAAAAGAGCCACAACAAAAAGATTTTTATGACGGACTTATCCGAGAAGCTCGAAAAGTTGCTGAAAAAGAAGAAAGCGATCGCAATGCTAAGGATGCCTTTAACCAAAGAGTTGATGAAGAATATAGGAATAACGATGAAAGTGTTTTTAATCAGCAAGTTGATAGGGAGTATGAGGCGCAAGTAGATTTTAATAAAACCCTCAACATTGCTGTTGTTGGGAATGTTAGTTCTGGTAAAAGCTCTCTAATCAACGCTATACTAATGCGTCATCGAAACAACGCTGTTGCTGATGTAGGCGCTACATCTGGCGTGACAACAGAACTAAATATACTGCGCCTTAACGATGAACGAGTAAGGTTAATCGATTCTCCTGGACTTGGAGATATACGAAAAGAGAATAGTGCCGTCACTAAAGAATTCCTTAAACATATTGATATCGGAATCTTGGTGGTTACAGGCTCGGCTGACGCTTCTCAAAAACAGTATTTTGATGATTTAAGAGCAAATTGTACTCGCGTATTTCTAGTTTTGAATAAATGTGATCAATGGGACAATTACAAATCGCAAGCATTAGAAGATGTAAAAGAACAATGGAAGCAATGCTTAGGAGTCGATAAAATCTATGCAGTGTGTGCGTTAGGCTATGATAAACAACTGCCTAATAACTTCTCTCTTGATATTAGAGGAGTAAATGAACTTAGGGAGGATATAGAAGTTTTTTTGGAATTAGAAGGAAAAAAGCTTCTACTCGCCCGACACATGGGCGATAAAAAATCTTATGCACAAGGAATTATAGTAACGGCTGTAACTGCGGTTGGTGTTCAAGCTTTATTACCAGGGAAAGCATTTTATAGTGGTATAGAGCTTACAAAGAAGGATACAACAGGGATTTTGAAAGATAAATTTAATGAGTATCGGAATCGAGTAGGTACTATCCTAAAACGACTTGGAATGACTGATATCAGAAATCTAGGCTCTTTAAACTTCAAAGACATTATTGATGGATTGTTCTGAAAAATATGCGACATCCACTGACCGATGAAATTATGAATGAATTGCGTGATCTACATCAACTTGAAACTATAGGCTCAAAACCATGAATACAAAATTAGTAGAATCCCTAGCTCAAGTCATCGAATCCCTTGCACCAGATGAATATGCCCTATTGCAAGAAAAGCTAAAATCTCGCACAATCCAGAAAACCATCGGCGTATGTGGCGGTCACGCAAGAATCCGCAATACCCGCATCCCCGTTTGGACAATCATCTCACTCCAACAACAAGGAGCCGATACCCCAGAGCTTTTACGCAACTTCCCATCATTGACCGCAAATGACTTGAGTAACGCCCGATTCTATTACTCTACACATCAAGAAGAAATTGATCACGCGATCGCCTCTCATCAATACGAGCAAGAGGAAGCGAGCATTGGCTAGACTCTATTCCAACGAAAACTTTGCGATCGATATTGTGCAAATCCTACGCGATTATGGTCATGATGTACTTACCTCGTACGAAGCAGGACAAGCAAATCAAGGAATTCCTGATCCTGAAGTTCTAAAATTTGCCACAAATCAAAATCGAATTCTAATCACGTTTAACCGTGATGATTTTATCGATTTACATCGTAGCGGTATGAATCATAGTGGCATCATTATTTGTAAAGATGATCGCAACTATAAGGGACAAGCCAAATTTATCAATGACTTTTTGCAATCACAAACAACAGAACTTAGCGATCGCCTAATCCGTAGCCAAAAGCAAAATCAGCCTAAGTCTAAAGCGCCAGTGTTTATAATTCGTGAATACTAAGGCATATTCTGTGATCGCGCTTTTCAATAGATATTTAACTTGCAAAGGAGAAACCAATGCTGGAAATTACTAAATAAGATATCAAAAGAGATATCGATCGCCTTAACGATCAGCAACTAAAACAAATAGGACAATTAGACTTTGAAGCGATCGCCAGACTAGAAAGCGTTGTACTGTTTACACTTGGCTATACAAACTGATGAAATCATGAGTGAACTGCGCGATCGCCTCAAGCAACTGAGTCAAGCCATCACCCTAGACTACATCTTTGCCCTCTTCCGTGAAAGTGAAGCAAGAGCGCAAAGAATATCAGCGAACTTCTCAACAAGCATTCGAGCAGTATCGTCAAACTGCTGAACGAGAAATGGCTGATCTATTTCTGATTCAACCCACAGGTGACTCTGTAATTATTGTGAATAGTCAAAACTTTGAATCAAGCCCACATTCCGCTCGTAATGGAAGCCTAAAAGTATTTAAAACGAGACAATGAGGGTTTCAGCGATTTTCTGGAAAATTAATGATAGTGATTTCTATTAGTGCATAATTATTTCAAGTATTAAGACAGTGATATTTTTGCGATCAAAGCTCAAAACACTGATTGTGTAAGGATTTGTTTTCTAAATACTTTTTTCAGTAAAATAAGAGCGGAACGTGGGTTGAAAGAGAGTATGACCAATATTATTGACATCATTAAGGCGGATTACGCCAAATTTCCCCAAGCGCAAACCTATAGCATCTATAGCGAAGATGTCTATTTTAAAGATCCTGTCTACAACTTTCGCGGGATTAAGCAATATCAAAAAATGATTGGATTTATTACCTTTTGGTTTCAAAACCTCAAGCTCGAACTCCATGACATCTCCCGTACCGATAATCTGATCACTGCAAATTGGACAATGAGTTGGGATGCCCCATTTCCATGGAAACCTCGCATTAGCGTGACGGGATGGAGTGACCTCACCCTTGGCAACTTTACCGATCTATCAGGCGATCGCGAATTAATTATTTCCCACATCGACTATTGGGAATGCAGCAAATTTGATGTAATTAAGCAACATTTTCGATTTTTACGGTAGTCGATCTCCCTAAGCTTAAGTGCTTCGGGGATATCTCAATATAACCACTTTAGCGATAGTACTTTATGCTGATGTAATGCTAATCATATATAAGATAAGTTAAAATATGAGTGAATTTCTTTAATTCACCATTTTAGAAATTAGTATTTATGCAAAAGCAACTTAAAACCCTCATTTTATAGTAGAGGCAATCCATGAATTGCCTCTAAATTTAGCCTTTTTGCGTAAACCCTAAGATCTATCCGTACGGGTAACATTAAAACTTAGAAATCATTGCTATTGCTACAGGTTAAATAAACATGATTAGAACGATAGAAATATTGATTTATAATACTTCTGCTATCCTAATTCTGGTTTTTTATATGGCAATCCTAAATGGTTTATGGAAGAGCGATCCTTCAGATGTGCTCTTCCATAAACCCAAAAATCCACAAATGATTCAGGATTGCTATAATTTTCTAATATAGCAATTATATAATGCTTTCTTAGTAAATTATTTAATGTTAAGCAAATAAATTCTGTGCCAAACAAACAAGTTATAAACATCTATATGGAAATTTATTAACGATGATACTAGTTACAGTCGGCACTGAGCAGTATCCATTCAATGCATTAATGGATTGGATTTGTCTGTTAATGAAAGAGGGGATCATTAATGAAGAAGTCACTATCCAATATGGGGCATCAACTCGCTTGCCTGACAATGTAAATGTCAGCAAAGTAATGCCTGAAATCCAATTCAAGAAAAGCATTGAACAAGCAAGCGCCGTGATTGCTCATTGTGGGGAAGGGACAGCGCTATTACTGGAAGAATTTGATAAGCCTTATATCTTAGTACCCCGTACCGCCCAATTTAATGAGCATGTTGACGATCATCAAATAGAAATGGCAGATGATCTGGAAAATCAAGGCATACTCATCGCCCGATCACCTGCTGATTTAGTGAAATTTCTGAAATTGATTACGATACCCCGCAATTCTCCTAGTTTTGGCGAAGATAGTCTACTATGCGAATATCTCAGTGATCGCTATCCTAGCCAAGACTATCGCAACATCATGCTGGTCTGCTCATCGGGTGGACATTTCAAAGCAATGCAGGGCTTAAGTGAATATTGGCAGCAATTTGAGCAACGCGATTGGATCACCTTTAAAACTGGCACGACCCAATCAGAACTTAAGGGTGAAAAAGCCTACTGGGCAAATAGCCCCACCAATCGCAATCTGCCAAACTTAATCCGTAACCTACTATTAGCCATTAGCGTATTTTCTAAAAAGCGTCCTGCATTGACAATTTCGACTGGTGCTGGGGTTGCTGTCCCTTTTTTAGTTGCTGCCAAATATTTATGTAGAAGTCAAGTCGTTTTCATCGAATCCAAAACCCGCATTCGTGATTTGAGTCTTTCGGCAAGGTTGCTACGTTCCTTGAAAGCTTTAGACCTACTTGTCGTCCGTTCAGAAGCAATTGCAAACCGTTATCCTGAGTCAGTCTATATCCCTACAGGCAATGATCAATCATCATTAAAATCAGGTTTATCCAATGTCCAAATTACGAGTTTTCAAGATACCGCTTTAATCAGTACCCCAAAAAAAATCTTTAACTCCGAAGCGCGAAGATTCAAAGAAGACTTTCGGGAATTATGCCAAGAAGATGAGAGCTTTCGCAAAATCATTATTGATATGTCCAATACTGAGTTCATAGATAGCTCAGGCGTTGGCGCATTAATATCCTGTTTAAGAATCCTGCGCCAAACTGATATTCAATCGGGTAAAGTCGAAGCAACGGAATTAGTTCTATGGAGTGTGAATCCACAGGTGATTTCGATTTTAAAAATGACCAATCTCGATCACATTTTTTATATTGAGCCATCTACACGCACAAACCGCTTATCAAGTAGAAAAATTCAAAGCTTGGAGAAAAAACAATTTCATCGCCTTACCCAATTTTTTTATCGCCTCTATCACTTGCTAATTAGCATTCCCATTCTATGTACGATTGCGTATGTGATGTATTTTCTTTATCCTACGATCAAGATAGATCCGAGGATACCCGTACATCCCTCTGTACGCAGTTTCCCGAAGCGCATCATGGATATTTTGGGTTCATTAATTGGGCTAAGCATCACTGCAATCTTATTTATCCCCCTTGCGATCGCTATTAAATTAGAAAGTCCTGGCTCAGTACTATTTAAGCAAAAACGAGCCGGACTAATGAGCAAACCTTTTAGCATCTGGAAATTTCGCACCATGGTCAAAAATGCTGAAATACTCAAATCAACAGTGACCAATCAGATCGCTGATTCTGCCAATTGTAAAGATGCAGATAGTGGTAAGTTCTTTAAGAATAGTAACGATCCACGAGTCACAAAGGTAGGTCGAATTCTGCGTAAAACTAGCTTGGATGAGCTTCCGCAATTTTTTAATGTCTTGGTAGGTGATATGAGCCTAGTGGGAACAAGACCGCCTACTTTTAATGAAGTTGGACTCTATGAGCTAGAGAATGAATATACCGGTGCCAAAATGACAGAATGGAGTCGTCTCGATGTCAAACCGGGGATGACTGGTGTATGGCAAGTGAATGGTCGATCTAGCGTCAAAAGCTTTGAAGAAGTAATGGAGTTTGACTTAGCATATAAACAAAAGTGGAGTTTGCAATATGATCTTCTGTTAATCTTCAAAACGATCACTGTTTTATTTAATCGTAAAAATAGTGCTGTCTAAAAATGGATAAGATGGGCAATCAATTTGGCACAAAATTTAAACTCGCTTCGATGGGCAAGGACAACTGGAGCCACCTTAGATTTTGGGCAATCTGCATGACTGCCACGCTGTCCATACATTTTATAGACTTTCTTGCAGCCAACCCAGCCATAGCATTGCCCTTATCCCCCGGTGATCGCATCAGGATCCTCATTCCTGAAGGGGAGTTATTTAGTGGTGTTTACGAAGTCAACATCGATGGCAATATTCAAGTTCCCTATCTTGATCCTCTACCAGTCAAAGGGCTAGAAATAGCCGAAGTCAAGCAAAAAATTTATCACACATTGATTGATCGTAATTTCTTTCAGCCTAAATTTTTGCAAGTCAATGTCAGTATTTTGCAATGGGCTTCCATTCAAGTAAGCGTTTCTGGTGCAATTTTTCAGGCAGGTCGAGTGTCCATAAACAATCGATCTGCGGAGGAACGTAGCTTACAGCAAAATCAGTTATCAGGGGATAATCCTCCAGAGCGTTATCTGACTGCGGCTTTGCGTGGAGCAGGTGGCGTTACTCCAATGGCAAATGTTAAAGAAATTCGGGTGATCAGAAATGGTCTAGAGCGAATTGTCGATCTAGCTGGCATATTTACAGGTGAGGAAATCGAGGACGTAGCCTTGATTGCTGGCGATCGCGTAATTGTACCTGAGTTACCTCAACAGCAGAACAGCTTAGTCCGACCTTCTCAAATTACACCGCCTGGGATTCGGGTATTTCTATCGAATTTAACAACTCCTGCACCTGGTAGTGTCAAGTCCGACGGAACCGGCTTTCCCTATGGGGCAAGATTTTCTCAAGCAGTGATTTCTGCTAACTGCGTTGGTGGTATATCGTCCACTAATGCATCCCGCAGAGCCGTATTAGTTCGCACTGATCGCCAGACAGGAGCGACTAAGGTTTTTGAGCGCGATGTTGAGCAAATCATCCGTAGTTCTACCGATGACATCAATAATCCTTTCCTCATGCCCGAAGATAGCGTTGGTTGTTATGACTCTACTGTGAACGACGTAAGGGATGTTGTGCGAACAATTACCGATGTTCTCTTGAACCCCTTTAATTTGTTATTTAAGTGAGGGAAATAAGTATGTCAACCAATCGACGCATACAATCTCTACCTATAGCAAGTAGCCCTGATGAGCATCCTTTAGAGAAGAAAAACAAGTATTGGCGCTATGCAAGATATGCTGCGATCGGCTTAGCTACTAATGCGGCTTTATGGGGTATTACATTATTCTATCTCAAAACAACAAAGCCAGTCTATACTAGCAGTTGGGCAGTGATTGTCCCAGGGGCTGGTTCGGGGGTGAGTGTCAATTTGCCTGAAATCGGACAAGCCAGTTCATCCAGTAGCTCTCCCTTTGGCAGTACTTCTATGGATCCTAGAGCGAATTATCAATTTCTGGTTACCAATGAGGCGGTTTTAGAAGATGCTGCAGATCAGTTGAAGATTCCCCTCAAGCAACTGAGCAAACCGAAGGTCAAACTAGTGGATAACACTTCGATTATGGAATTTGAAGTTACAGGTCCTACAGCCAGGGATGCCCAATTGCGAGCACATGCTATTTATGATGCCCTCCAGACGAAATTGAGTCAATTGCGGTTAGAGGAGGTTGCCAAGCGTGCACAGGGAAGTCAAGCAACCTTAACCTCCACAAGGGAAAAGCTACAACAAGCCCAAAAGACTCTTTCCGAATATAAAGCTTCATCGGGGCTCAGTTCTGGCGATCAAGTGAAGGATCTGTCAAACAACATCGAACAACTTCGCAAGCAAAGGGCGGAAAGCTATGCTCAAGTCCAACAGTCCACCACCCGTTTAGCGCAACTATCCTCTGCTCTCGATATCACTGTTCCTGAAGCCGCCAATGCCTTTCTCCTCCAAGCCGATCAGTTATTTCAGCAGAATTTAAAGGATTACAATGAATCTAGTTCCACGTTGGTAGTTTTAAAGGCAAAGTGGGGGGATAACCATCCTTTAGTGATCAAGGAAGCGGCGAGAAGAGAATCAGCTCGTGCGGCAATGCTGGATCAGGCTAGTTCTCTGTTAGGACGCAGGGTTAATCTTGCAGTTCTTCAGCAACTCAGTATTAAGAGTGAATCTGGCTCTAGTCGCGAGAGTCTATTTCGCGATTTAGTGGCAATCCAGACAGAACAGCAGGGCATAGTTGCTCAAACTGAAGCTCTGAGCAATCAAATTGAAGAATTAGAAGCACGCTTAAAAATTATCGTTCAGAAACAATCAAAGCTAGATAATCTGCAACGAGAAGTACAAATTGCTGAGGCAGTTTTCGCTTCCACCTTAGCAAAGTTAGACCTTGGTAAGTCTGATATTTTTATCTCCTATCCCATCACTCAATTACTAGCAGAGCCAAACCTGCCCGATGAGAAAACTTCTCCTAAACCATCGATTGTATTTGTAGGTGCTGGAGTTGCTTCAATCTTTATTACTACTGGCTTAGGATTGCTGTGGTGGCGCAAAGAAACCGTAAACTACATCAAAGACAAAATCAAGCCAAATCAAACCAATATCCTAGAATCATGAAACCACAAAACTTTGCGGAAAAAGCAATCTGGATCTCCATCATTTGGACCTATGGCTTTTATGCTATTGGTGGTCTCTATATTCTGGGATCAGTATTAGCTTGGATTTTATTTGGATATCTTTGCGTTAAATTATGGAAACAAAATGACGAAACGCCCTTAGAAGAAAGGATTACCATCCCTTGGGGGGTGTGGGTGTGGATCGTGAGCATGTTAGTAATGCAGGTCGCTCTCGTTATGGGGCATCTAGATTTCAATATGAGCTTAAGCGAAATCATTAAATCGACAATCGGATGGGCAAAGGGATGGGCTTTATTAGCTCTATATCCATTGATAGGTTGTTTAAACATTAGACCGCAGCTAATGTACCGCGCAGCCTCTCGTATCTGTGCCTTTACCCTCGCAATTTCCATACCCTTTGTTCTCGCCTTTTATATCCGTTTACCTCAGAAGCTTTATGTCTCACCACTTAGAGCCGTGGGAGGACCTGGTCCAGACTTTTTTGAGGTGATGCTATACGAAATCGATCCAGGGGAGAAGAAACCAAGATGGCGTTTATTTACGCCTTGGGCTCCAGCTCTCGGATTTGTGGCAAATATTTATTTCTTTATGATCCTGCGGGAAAGCGATCGCAAGTTACGTTGGCTAGGCATAGCAGGTTGCCTTGTGATGTGTCAGATTTCGGCATCAAGGCTAGCTCTCATTGCCATGCCTGCGGTTTGGCTAATCACATTACTGCTCTCTAAACTCAGTCGTCCGATGACCATGATTGGCTTAGGGATTGTCAGCTTTATTAGTAGTATCACCTTAAATGAAATTTTAGAAGCGATCGAAACCTTCAATGAGAAATTTACTGCAGCAAGGAAAGATTCTTCGAGAGTGCGGGCGGCTCTGGGTAGAATTGCTAAGTATCGTTGGGAAAAGGAAGCGCCAATCTGGGGACATGGTGTTGTCGAAAAGGGACCTCACCTTGTTGAGTATATGCCTATCGGATCTCATCACAGTTGGTTTGGGTTGCTCTTTGTTAAAGGGATTGTCGGCTTTTTGGCGCTAGCATTACCGATGGCTTGGAGTTTTGGAGATTTGACGGTCAAAGCCCAAAAAAGTGAATCTGCACAGGTGGGATTAAGTATGGTTTTAGTTCTAATGTTCTACACCTTTGGCGAGAATCTGGAAATTCTTGCCTATCTGTTTTGGCCTGGGCTAGTAATGATGGGAATTGGATTTAATGCTAAAGATCGCATCCAAGAAGCTAACCCATTGGTTGTAAAACAGTTACAGGAGGTTGCTAAACTTTAAGCCCTTATGACATTGCCAAGCAGCCGCCAACGCCACGTTCAAAATTCTCGCAAAATTCTTATAAATATACCTATAGACAGTAATGTTAGAACAAAAACAAAAACCGATAGAGAGTTGCGGCGCTTTGCGTCGCAACTCTCTATCGGTTTTTAGAATGGCTACAGCTATAACAAAATCAAAGGAGAAAAGACATGAGACCTAAAGTTTTAAAACTGTTGAGCGATCGTAATCTCGGTGGAGTCAATAAGACTATGGAAGGTCTAATTAATTCACCCCTAGGCGAAAAGTTTGAATTTGTGACTGCCAATGTCAGTGAAGCACAAACGGCTTTGCGATCGCTGAAACCGGATATCGCCATCTTTCACGATCCCTGTAATTGGCAAAATCTTATCTCTCTATGGAAGATTGCGAGACAGACTCGTTTAATCATTCACGATCACCATTACTCCAAGGGATTTGAAGACTACAATGTACCTTCTAAATCTCGCTTTCGACTGATGTTGCAACTTACCTATGGCACTGCTCACCGTGTTGTTGCCGTCTCCCACGCTCAGGGGCAGTGGATGCGAGAATATAATCTCGTTAAGGCTAAAAATCTTTCTGTGATTCAGCAATCCCCACCGATTGCCAAATTTTTAGAGCTTGCCCCAAAACCATGCGATCGTCCTTTAGTCTTGGGTAGTTACGGTAGATTTAGCCAACAAAAAGGATTTGATCTTCTATTACGGGCTATGCAGCGAGTTCCATCGAATCAAGTTCAACTGCTATTAGGTGGTTATGGCTCCGATGAGACAATGCTTAAACAGATCGCTCAGGGCTTAGGAAATATAAAATTTTTGGGAACCATTCGTGATGTCCCAGCATTTCTATCCCAATGTGATGTTGTGGTTATTCCTTCACGGTGGGAGCCTTGGGGCAATGTTTGTTTAGAAGCAAAAGCTGCTGGCAAACCCGTTATCGTCACTGCTGCAGATGGTCTAGTCGAGCAGATCGAGGCTTGTGGACTAGTCGTACCTGTGGAAGATCCTGAAGCTTTAGCCAAGGCAATTATCCAAGTTGCCTCACTCTCCGATACAACTCTCGCTAATTGGGGACAAAGCGGTCGTCGCGCCGTTAGTTCGGCAGGAAGTAAATATGTAGAAGCCTGGGAGTCAATACTTTGGGAAGTTTTAGCAACATAATAGGATCTTGATGATCATAACCATGAAAGCGAAAATTATTAATTTAATCAGCGACGAGCGGATGGGAGGGATTAAAACTAGTCTCAGTAGTTTGATGGATTCACGACTAAAGGAACGGTTTGAATTTGCGATCGCGTCATTGCACCGTGCTAAGGCAAGTATTCGTAACTTTCAACCAGATATTATTCTTGTCCATGATGCTTGCTCTTGGAAGATATTACCTCGCCTGTTAGTACTTAAATTTCTGAAGCAAAAGTCAAAGTTGATCATCCAAGATCACCATTATTCTGCCGCTTTTGAACGATCACAAGTACCTTCTCTATCAAGATTTCGACTGATGTTAAAGCTCTGTCATTGGTGTGCTGATCGCGTACTAGTAGTTTCTCATGCTCAGGCAGCATGGATGCTCAAACATCAATTAGTCAGACGCTCCAAAATAACCACCATTCAGCAAGGGCTCAACTGTGATCGTTTTTTAGGACTTCCTCTCAAGCCAATCACAAAGCCCTTGATTTTCGCTGCCTATGGAAGATTTGATGCTCAAAAGGGGTTTGATATTCTACTACAATCATGTAAGTTAATTCCTCAAATTGACTTCCATTTAAAAATAGCAGGCTATGGTTCTGATGAAGACCTATTAAAGCGATTAGCAGAAGGCAATCCTAAAGTTCAGTTTGTCGGCAAGATTGATGATGTGCCATCCTTCCTTGCGGATTGTGATGTGGTGATTATTCCTTCACGATGGGAGCCTTGGGGCAATGTCTGTCTAGAAGCCAAGGCAGCAGGTAAACCAATTATTGTCAGTGCCGTTGATGGTTTAGTTGAGCAGGCTCAGGGAATAGGGCTACTTGTGCCACCTGACAATCCACAGGTTTTGGCACAGGCGATCGTCCAGATCTGCGAGATGTTACCAGAAGACCTGAGCGCTTGGGGAATCAATGGTAGGGAATCAGTGAGAAATGCTTGGGATCAACACTTAACCGCATGGGAGGCTTTATTGTGTCAGCTTTTGATAAATTAATCGATACGATCAAACAAAAACTCGCCAGCCGATTTCTCCGCAATTTGGGGTGGTTAGGTTTGTCCGAACTCTTCATTCGCATTTCACGATTAGCTGCGACGATTGTCCTAGCGCGACTACTCTCTAAATATGACTATGGTTTAGCGGCGCTAGTCTTGACCACCAACGAGTTTATAAATGTATTTACCCAGAATGGAATTTGGGACAAGTTGATTCAATCCGATGAAAGCGATTTAAAGCAACTTTGCCAAACCGCCTATTGTCTCAATTGGATCGTCTGTGGTGCTTTATTTATTACTCAATGTCTGATTTCCGTACCCGTTGCTTGGTTTTACAAAGATAACCAGATTATTCTGCCAATTTGTATCATGGCGTTGGTTTATCTGATGATTCCCATATCCCTAGTACAGGCTTCCTTAACCCAACGAGAAAACCGCCTCCACGTGATGGCTCTAGCTAACGGATTGCAGGTTTCCTTTGATAATATCTTGACCATTATTCTCGCTTTTTGTGGCTTAGGAATGTGGGCGATCGTCTTACCCAAGGTAATCGTGGGCCCAATCTGGGTAATCGTGCATTACTTCAATAATCCTTGGCGACCATCACGACAGTTTACCATTGTCAATTGGCAGGAAATTGTCCGCTTTGGGCGTAGCATTTTAGGAGTGAAACTAATGAATACCCTAAGAAATAATCTTGATTACTTAATTGCAGGCAGATTTATCGGTGTAGAAGCATTAGGGATTTATTACTTTGCTTTTAACGCAGGATTGGGAATTAGCATGAGTGCGATTAATGCTGTAGATTCGGCTTTGTTCCCGCACCTATGCGCCGCCCGATCCGATCCAGCCCAGTTTAAAGAACGCTACTTCAGTAGTCTCAAAACGATCGCTTGGATTGTCTTCCCACTTGTCCTTTTGCAATCCATTTTTGCCCCAATTTATGTACCGATTATATTTGGACAGAAATGGCTCCCTGCGATTCCCATTTTAATCTTGATTTGTCTGTCGGCAATTCCACGCCCCTTTGCCAATGCTGCCTCAAAAGTTTTATGGGCTTTGAACAAACCTGATTGGGATCTACGCTGGAATATGTTCTTTACGTCATTCTTTGCGATCACCCTATTGATTGGTGTTAATTGGAATATTATTGGCGTAGCTGCTGCTGTCCTGATTGCCCATGTGATCGCCTTACCTTTGTATTCTCTATGGGTAACGCGTAACATCTCGAAAGTTATGCTCAAGCCATCGGAGGTGCAGCCATGAGTGATAGTTTGACACTATCCGTAGTCATGCCCGCCTACAACGCAGCCAATTTCATCACCCAAACTATAGAATCAGTTCTCAATCAGACTTTTACGGATTTTGAGCTTTTGATCATTGACGATGGGTCCACCGATAACACCCTAGAGATTGCCGAGCAATATGCCCAGCGTGATCGCCGTATTCAAGTTCTATCGCATGTCAATCAAGGAGTGTCGGCTACCCGCAACCGAGGCGTAAAAATTGCTAAAGGAAAATTGATTGCTTTTCTTGATGCGGACGATATCTGGCTCAATGACAAATTAGCCGCCCATCTCCAACATTTTGCCAACAATTCCAACCTCGCAGTTAGCTTCAGTCGGGTAGAATTTATCAGTTTTACAGGAGAATTCACGGGGCAAATTTCTACTTCTCGTCTCATTAACCTCAAACCCGAAGATTTTCTCTACGAAAATCCTACTACTACCATGTCCAATCTTGTGGTGCGTGCGGATGTCTTCACACAGGTAGGCGGATTTGCGGAAGACATGAGCTATTCTGAAGATCTTGAATGGCTATTTCGGGTGAGTTGTTATCAGCGACCAGAGAAATCTCCTTGGCAAATTGAAGGAATTAATCGCGTATTGATTGCTTACCGCGCCAGTCCTTCGGGGCTGTCCGCATCACTATATCGAATGGAATCTGGCTGGGATTTGCTAGTTGCCAGAGCGCGAGAATATGCCCCTGATTTAGTCAAACAACATTACAGCATTGCTAGAGCGATCCATCTGCGTTACTTAGCAAGACGCGCCTTTCGTTTAAAGCTGCCACCCCATGTCGGTAGAGATTTTATCAACCGTGCCATCTGTTCCGATTGGCGTATTTTTTTACGCGAACCTCGCCGTACTTTACTAACTATATTGGCAACCTATAGCAGATATAGCACACTGCACTGAATTAAAGAAGAAATTTTTGCAAGTGCGTCTTCGACGCACTTGCAAAAATTTCTTCTTACTCTATTTATTTCTCAGGAGTTGAATATGCCTAAAGTTTCTGTGATTGTTCCTGTTTATAACGTTGAGAAGTATATTGCTGAAACTATTGACTCAGTTTTAGCACAAACCTTTACTGACTTTGAACTAATCATCATTGATGACGAATCAAAAGATAGAAGTATTGCCATCTGCCAAGGAATTGCCGATCCGCGCATTCACATAATCCACCAAAAAAATCGAGGTTTAGCAGGTGCAAGAAATACAGGCATTCGCCATGCCCAAGGTGAATATTTAGCTTTTTTAGATTCCGATGATGTTTGGCGATCGCAAAAGCTCGAAAAGCATGTCCAACACCTAGATGCAAATCCCCCAGTCGGTGTGAGTTTTTGCTGCTCCGAATTTATTGATGATGACAGTCAACCTCTCGGCAATTACCAAGTTCCGAAGCTCAAAGATATTACGCCCGAACTAGTTCTATGTCGCAATCCAATTAGCAATGGTTCCGTTCCCGTGATTCGCAAAGCCGTATTTCAAGACATTGAGTTTACGGCAGATTATTACGGGACAGGAGAGAAATTCTATTTTGACGATCGCTTCCGCCAGTCCGAAGATATTGAATGCTGGCTGCGCATAGTTCTAACTACCAAATGGCAACTCGAAGGTATTGCCGATGCCCTCACCCTCTATCGAGTTAATTCAGGTGGACTGTCGGCAAACATGATGAAGCAATTGGATTCTTGGGAAAAGGTGATCGCGAAAACTCGCGCCTATGCTCCTGAGTTCATGGCACAGTGGGAATCCTTAGCGCGTGCTTACCAATTACGTTATCTTTGCCGTCGGGCAATTCGCAATAAGGATGGGAAATCTGCCATCCAACTGATTAATCGTGCTTTAAAGAGCAATTGGAAAATTTTGATTTACGAGCCACAGCGATCGCTACTGACAATTTTTGCTGCCTATTTCATTTGGATGCTGCCACTCAGTCTATATAACAGCATTGAAAGCTTTGCGATCAAACTAGCAGGTAGAAGCCAAAGTAAAGCGATCACTAAAAGTAAAAGGTGACATACTCTCACCTTAGTGGTGCAGAAAACTCAGAGGGAGTCTCAAGATGAGACAATGGTAACACGAGCAAATTCGATAAGAAAATCTAACTTTTCGCGTTTGGCAATAGAAGCAGAGGCAGGAGGAGGATTAGTTCTAGGTAAAATCTGCAAAAGAGGAAGAGATTTTTGTTGGTAAAGAAGGGTGAGAAGCTGACGGAGACCTAGTTGCAGAAAACTCAATCCACGATGATCATGCCAATCAATGGAAGCCATTTGCCCCAAACGAACCAACATTACGCCAAGAATTACAGCAATCAGGTTAGCAGTGGCAAGGAGCATAAATAAACAGGTAAGAGCCTGAGCATCACGGAGATGGGAGCTAACCACATTAAAAGCCGCCGACTTAATAATCCTTAAAATGGGGTTCGATGCCACCAAAGCGTTTGCCATAGAAAGCAAAAGTCTGTAATGAAGGGGGAATATCGCTAAGGACAGCCCATGAACCGTTAGCCATATCTAGGTTAGCTGTCGCTAAATGGCAATTAACATCACCCAGCACCGTCACATCAGGAACTAGATAAGCTTGCTCTGGGGGAGGTATTAGTTGTTCGATGCGCTTGGTCGTACCTGTTGGTAAAGTTACTAGTAGATCGCTCTTGGCGCGAATTGCCCAAGACCATTGATTTTGCTGTAACCATCGGATTAATTCCCCATGTTCAAACCCACATTCCGCTCGTAATGGAAGGGTAAAATAATTAGAGAAAAGCCAAAAAGAGGAGGCAGGTATTAATACAGAGATGAAAGTAACGAACCTAGAGCATCTAGGGATCGTGGCAGGAATCATCG
>Ga0209990_10001310_pt1 | contig 21191 bp, 44 predicted proteins | sample NOAtaG_6_FD_187304 | JGI IMG/M metagenome (GOLD analysis project Ga0209990, IMG submission 187304) | Freshwater lake microbial communities from Lake Erie, under a cyanobacterial bloom - NOAA_Erie_Diel5S_2200h metaG (SPAdes) (version 2) | ecosystem: Environmental > Aquatic > Freshwater > Lake ...
AACAAGATAGGGTTAAATTTGTGAAGTATGGTGAGAATAACGATTACCCTAATTTCCTTTTAACTTTATTCAATAGAAGTGCTAAGCATAACGCTATTATCACTTCAAAGCAATCTTATATAAAAGGTCGTGGTTGGTACTTTGATGAAACGGGAATGGATGGTGAGCAAGTCGCTTCACTTAAGGCGTTTATAGATGCACCAAACCAATACGAATCTCTCGATGATTTATTGGATAAAACCGTATTAGATGAAGAAATTTTCGGAGGTTTTTACATTCATGGTATAAACAAAAAAAGTGGCGGGTTTGGTCAGATATTCCACATGGATTACTCTAAGGTTAGAAGTAACGAAACTAATACAGAGTTTTACGTTTCTGACCATTGGTTTAATTCTGATGGTTCAGAGAATACTAATATCAAGCCTGAGGATTACACCGTTATCCCTTTATACGACCCAAACAAAAAACAAAAGGAGTGGATATTTTATTACAAGTCTTATAGACCTGGATTAAGCACTTACACTCTACCTGAATACATAGGTGCAGTTCCCGCAATTATTACTGATGCTGAGATTGCTAACTTTCACAGAGCCGAAATTCAAAACTCTTTTAAAGGTTCTAAAATGATTATCTTCAAAAATGGCGTTCCGTCTGATGAAGAAATGAAAACCACAAAGCGAAAGTTAGAAAAACAATTTGCCCCAACCGATGCAGCAGGTCAAATGGTTATCGACTTCGTAGATGACCCAATGAGGACACCTGAGATTTTAGATTTAGATGCGGGTAATTTTGCAGAGAAATACGAAGCGTTAAATAAGACGATACAAGAAGAAATATTCGTAGGTCATAAGATAGTATCACCAATGTTATTTGGCGTTCGTGTAGAGGGGCAATTAGGCGGTAGAAACGAAATGGTAGATGCTTTCAACTTGTTTCAAAATACCTACGTTACACCTCGCCAAGATATACAAGCGATGGTTTACGATTACTTTGCACCCGTAAAAGGTAAGTTAAAGATTAAACCTATTGAACCTATCATGCCTTCGTTTAGTGAAGTTACTTTGATGAGTATTTTAACTAAAGATGAGATGAGGGAAATTATAGGTCGTAAACCATTAGAGAAAGCAAACATTAATAACTCGATTGTTGATGATTTGAACTCTTTAAGTCCTTTGGTAGCAAATAAAGTTTTATCTTCATTGACTGCGGATGAGATTAGAAGTATAGTAAACAAACCGCCCGTAGTTGGTGGAAATGTTATCCCTACCGAAACACCTGCACCCGCTCAATTTAAATCATGTAGACACGAGTTTGCAGATGATGAAATAGATTATCAAGTATTTTCAAAATATGGTGAACCTATTGAAAATTTCGTAAGTATTAAACATAAGAAGTTTATGTTTAGCAAAGAAGATTTTATCAGTAAATTAGAACAAGGTATTTTAGACATCCTTCGCAAATCACCCGAAACAACTATTGAAAGTTTAGTAGATATTATGAAGGTCGATAAAACTAAAATCGAATCTTCAATAGAAACTTTGATAGGTGACGGGTTATTAGATGAGAATTTAAAGCTAACAAATAAAGGTTTAGATTTAAAGATACCGACTTTCGAGGAATTATATATTCGTTATCGCTATGTTATCCGCCCAGATGCACCCGCTTTATTGCCAGGTGGTGAATCTCGTTCATTCTGTAAGGCTATGATTGAGAACCCACGCTATTTCAGTAGGGAAGATATAGACAATATCAGCGAAGAATTAGGTCAAATCTACGGAATACCTAACTATGATGCGTTTAAAATGAGGGGTGGATGGTATCATGACCCCATTAAGGATGTTAATGTGCCTTATTGTAGACACGTATTTCAACAAGAATTAGTTAAAAAAGTAAAATAATGGCAACTAAAGTAATGTTTTTGAGTGAAGCCACTCTAAAAGAAAATAGTATAGTAAACGACAATGTAGATGCAAAGGTAATTACACCTACTATCTACGATGTCCAAAACTTTTTTATACTACCAATCTTGGGGACTTCACTATATAACGACCTACAAGATAAAGTTAGGAATTCAACTTTGACTAATGATGACAAGACTTTATTAGACGATTACATTATACCCACAATGATTTGGTATACTCGCTATGAATTACCAATGAACATAAACTATAAGTACTTTAATAAAGCAGTAGGAGTTCAAAATGCAGATAACATGAACCCTGCAAGTATTGATGAGATTCAGTATATCCGAAATGAATCAAAGAATAAGGCTGAATGGTACGCACAGAGATTGACTCTTTTTTTAATGGAGAATAACACTACCTACCCACTATACTTAAATCAAACAAACGTAGGGATAGACACTATTTTTGCCAAGATGAATAACTACACATCAGGGATGGTTTTAGAAGATGAGGCTTGTTGCAGAGGTCAGTACAATTTCCAAAATATTCCAATGAGTCCTAAAATGGTTCGTGAAAAATGTACATTTTGCTAAATATGAAAAAAGGAGTCCACAAAAAGAACTTAGATAAACTTACTAAATTTTTAAAATCAAATGCAATTTTACACCCTCAATCAGATAATAAACGACCTAACAACGATTTGCAGCAACCACGCTCAAATAAGTCAGTTTGAGTTTGGAGAAACATTTGATATTTCAGCAAGTGAGCAACAACTTTATCCGCTTGTTTGGGCTAATGTTTTAACCTCTACGATAGGGGAGAAAACTCTATTTGTTAATATGGAAATCCTTGTAATGGATATTCAGAAAGCCGACCAATCAAATGAGCGAGATACTTTAAGTGATACCCTTAGTATTTCTCAAGATATTTACGCAGCGTTAACAAACCCAACTTACATGGATTACTTCTACGTTCAACCAAACATAGTCTTAGAGCCATTAAGAGAAGCCTATCAAGATGTAGTGAATGGATGGAAGATGACTTTAATATTTGAACTCGCCCAAACAAGGGATAGATGTCAGATACCTCAATAAACAAAAACTAATTAAAAATCTATTTTATTAAAAAGATTATGAACGGAATTGATAGAATAAGCGGACAAGGCGGGTTTTATGTAGTAAGTACAACCGCAGCACAAACGGGAAAAAGAATTGCAGCTATTGTAGTTAACGAAGATGCGGTATTTACTGCCTTCGCTATCAATGGAACAAATGCAATGACTACTAAAGGTTTGACAGGCGTAACAATTAAAGCAGGTTCATATTTACCTGCCGATGCGGGTAATGCAGAAATTACCGCCTTTACTTTAGCAAGTGGTTCAGTAATTTGTTATTTAGCTTAATATGAGATTACCTGGAATCGGTATAGGAACAATTTTTAATAAATTTAAGAGTGGTGTAGTCCCTTTCGTTGCTACGGGCGGAACTATTACAGAAGTAGGCGGTTTTCGTATACACACCTTTACAAGTAGTGGAGATTTTGAAGTAGTAAGCGGTAGCGCAGAAGTAGAAGTTTTAATAGTTGCAGGCGGTGGAGGTGGGGGTGTTTATGCAGGGGGCGGTGGCGGTGCAGGTGGATTAATTTACAACGCTGCTAAATTAGTTTCTACGGGTGTATATCCTGCTGTTGTAGGTTCTGGAGGTCAAAAAGCTACATCTAATTCAGGAGGCAATACAAACGGTTCTAATTCATCATTTGGCGGAGATACTGCAATAGGTGGAGGTCGTGGGGGTGTTCAAACATCTGACAATGGTAAAGATGGAGGTTCAGGTGGCGGAGGGACAGGACAAAGCAGCGCAGGAGGAAGCGCCACAAGTGGGCAAGGTAATGCAGGCGGATTTAATAATAACGGATATTTAGCAGGGTCAGGAGGCGGTGGCGCAGGTGCGGCAGGTGCTAATGGTGCTACAAATAACGGAGGCGCAGGCGGTATAGGTATTTCTAAATCCATAAGTGGTTCAGCTACTTACTACGCAGGTGGCGGTGGAGGTGCAGTAAATGGAACAAATAGAGGGTTAGGAGGCAATGGAGGCGGAGGTAATGGAGAAAAATTTGGTGCTACTTTCGCCACAGATGCAAATGCAAATACAGGGGGTGGGGGCGGAGGAAGTTATATTTATAGCGCATCAAATGGTGGTAATGGAGGTTCGGGTATTGTTATAATTTCTTATCCTATCTAAAATGAAAGCAGCGCAAATACAAAATAATATAGTAGTTCAAGTTATTGAAGGCTCGGCAGAATGGGCAAATAGTAAACTTAAAGGAACTTGGATAGATATAAATGGACATCAAATATCCATTGGTTATATTTATATTTCAGAACAAAATACTTTCATACAACCAAAACCTTTCAATTCATGGGCATTGATAAATAATGTTTGGGTAGCCCCTGAACCTTATCCTAATGATGGGAATTATTACCTATGGAATGAGCAAGAATTAGCTTGGGAAATATTCAATATAGACAATTTATAAATTATGATTTTACTACCCTTCGTATATGGCAGATTTAACTAATGTGTTTTTATTTATAGCAGGTTTAGCGGTGAGTTTTTTAGGTGCAGTATCTAAATATTTGTTTGATAAGGTTCAAAGTCATGAGAGCCGTATTCAATCAGTTGAGCAAGTTCAAGGGACTAAGTTAGACCAATTGGAAAAAAAGATAGATAAGATTGAAGTCGCTATTGAAACTTTAGCTAATAACATCCATAAAAATAACAATCAAGAAGGGCAGTTAACTCACGCAATTACCGCACTACTTAAACACTTAGAACGTAATGAACACCATTAAAGAGTTGGTTAGAGAATGGCTACTTACATTTAGCGACAAAAAGAGTTGGCTAAGTAGTAAAAGATTAGAGCGATTCGCTTTGTTCGTTGTTGCTTTGGGTGCAAGTGCTTACTTTCTTTTTAAAGGGATATATAATTGGGAAATAACAAGCACCGATTTAATTATAGTAACTGCTACTTTATTTGGTTACGCAGGTTTTGCAACTATTCAAGGTAAAAAAAATGAAAATAACCAAAATTAGTAATAAAGGGATTGACCTAATAAAGTCATTTGAGGGTTATTATGCCAATGCTTATTTATGCCCTGCAAACGTGCCTACTATTGGATGGGGAACTATTCGCTATCCAAATGGACAGAAAGTTAAGATGGGTGATAAATGCACAATTGAGCAAGCTACTGCCTATTTAATAAATGATTTAAAAGGGTTTGAGAGTTCAGTGGATGCAATGTGTGTAGATAGTTTAACTCAAAGTCAATTTGATGCACTTGTTTCGTTTACTTACAATTTAGGTGCGGGAAATTTAAAGTCAAGCACTCTACTAAAAAAGGTTAATATAAACCCATTAGACCCGACAATTAAAGCCGAGTTTCTAAAGTGGAATAAAGCAGGTGGAAAGGTCTTAGCAGGTTTAACAAGAAGGAGAGAAGCAGAAGCTAACTTATATTTTTCCTAATGGATACAGAAATTAACATACCTTACGAAATGCCATTTACCCCTGATGAGCAATATGGATGGGAATGAAGATTTAGTTTATGAGGACTACGATACTCGTGGCGAGATAATAGTTCAATGCTATAACTCCCTTATGGCAATAGATTTAATCGATACCTATGACCGCAAGATGCAGCAGAAAAAGGATAGGACAAGGCGGAAGGCATTAGATGTTATCGATTACTACATTTCGGAAATTCACGCTGAAATATTTGATGAAACCTATGAAGATGAATAAACAAAAAATTGTCGAGCAGGTGATATTGGAGAACCCTACAATATCGACACACAGAACACTTGCAAAAATAGTCTTTAATCAATACCCATTACTTTTTAAGAATATTGAAAACGCCAGAGATAGCGTAAGATATGCCTTAGATAAGCACGGAGAAAATGTACGGAAATTTAATAGAAAAAATAAAGCCATATTTTTTGAGAAACTTAATGCAGAAAGGGCAAAGTTTGACTTAGACTTTAGGCAACAAGAGGACAAAACCCCTTATGTTTTTGGTGCAAATCATAATAAAGCATTAGTTATAGGTGATTTACACTATCCATACACCGATATTGAATCTCTTACTATGGTATTAGAGTATGCATTTGATGAGGGTATTGATTGCATTATCATAAATGGGGATAGTTTAGATTTTAGTACCATATCTCGGTTTATTTCTAAACCTAATGAAATGAGGGTAATGGAACAAATCGAAGGCGTTAAGAATCTATTGGCATGGATGCAAAAAGTAATGGATGTTAAAATAGTGTTTCACGCAGGCAACCACGACAAACGAATTGAGGATTATGTGTTAAGACAAGCACCTGAATTATACCATAACAATAAGTTAGAAAAACTTCTTATGTTAGAGGATATGAAGATAGATTTTGTTGCTGATTACAGATTTATGAAATTTGGCTCTTTAAATATCGCTCACGGTCATCATATAGTGAAAGGGATATTTGCACCCGTTAACCCTGCGAGGGGCGTTTATACTAAAACTAATACCTCTACTTTGATATCCCACGTTCATAGGACTTCAGAACATATTGAATCAGATATGAATGGTAGAGTTTTAGGGTGCTACTCAATAGGTGCAATGACAACGGTTAATCCTGATTACAACCCGCAAGTATCTAAACATAATCAAGGGTTCGCAATTGTAACAAAAGACCCTAAGACTGGCGATTTTGAGGTTCACAATAAAAAGATTATTAACAAGAAAATTCGATAATGAAGGACTTAACACCCGAACAAATCGAAGGCATAAGATTACACGATTTAAATAGAACAAGATTAGTAAATTTAGTAAATGAAAAATACAAAGCAAAGCAACGGGAAAAAGACCTTCGGAACTCGAAAGGGCGGAAGGGCGGTCAAAAAAGTTAATAAACATCAAAGAACCAAAAGATGATAATTTATATTTGTTTAGTCATATCAATAATTTGTTCAGCCGTTATGGATGCGGTGATATTTAATAACGCATTTGAGAAGTGGGGGTTATGGTTTAGTAAAGATGGTTGGAAGGTCAAATACCTATTTACTGAATGGTTAAATCAATACTTACCGCTATGGTTAAGTAAATTCATTGCACAAGATTTGTTAGTAATTTTTACGGATTTATTCCACTTAGCCAAAACCATAATGATAGCCTCGTTTATAGTAGCCATATTCGGTTTAACTTGGACTTCGTTTATCGTTTGGGCTTTGTGGGGGTTTGGGTTTAATCTTGTTTATTATGCGATAAGATAAGAACCTTTACTATCTCATTTATTTTTGTCATTTCAACCCTTTTAACTTTCCTAAATGCTAACCTTTCGTTTCGAGTAGGAAATGAATGTTTAATTTGACCGAAACCGATTGTATTATGATTTACGTTGTATAGTTTAAAATGATAGCTGCAATAGTCAATCCAAGCGTTTTCTAAATACCTTAACCATAAGGTCGGTATATTATCAAAAGTAGATAAAGCGTCAATCCTAAAAGCAGTATAATCAAACTCTTTTAAATCAATATCAATATTTACGTTTTCGTGTCTACCTTTTTGCAACATTGCTAGATGTTCTGATTTTCTTTTTTCAAAGTTAATCGTACTGCCAATGTAGACTTTCCCATTAAATTTGTTAGTTATTGAGTAGATTGCTGATTGCATAAAATTTAAAATAAAAAACCCCAACAACGGGAAGATTGTCAGGGTTTATAGGCACGGTCAACTTAGAAAGGAATAGCCAATATCTTATGTTTAACCTTCCCGTTAAACAATAGTCAAAGATAGTATTTTGATTTTATTTGTCAAGTGGTTTTTGCAAATATTCAATCCTTTGTTCAAGAATACACAAGTATTCATCCATAAAATACAATTGTTTTACCAAAAGTTCATGTTGCACAATACCCACAATTTTAATAACATTTTCTTCATTAGATAAAAAAGATTTTAACTTTTCGGTTTTGTCTTTTAATTCATCACGTTCTCTTAGTAACCTACCCATAAACGATTCACTTGTATTTGTTGTTTCCATTTTTTTTGTGGTCGGTTCAGCCGTTCCCCTGTTAGTTTGTTTTGTTAATTTAGGAACACCACAATCATTGCAAGTAGAAATGATTATGAAATAAGCCCCTTCATTATGCTTTTTTTTGTTGCCTGAAATATCGTTAGGATTTCGTTCATATTTAGAAGGGTATAAATATGTTCTTTGAATTGGTTTTATTTCTTGGCAAAATTCGCATTTCCCTTGTTCTATATCTCCCATAATTATTTTGTGTTCAGTTATACCTGTTCCCGTAGTTAAAGTTTCTCGTCTAAAAGTTTGATGATGTTAAGCCAATTGGTTTTGGTCTTGAAATAGATTACCATGATTTGATGCCCTGCACTTGTGTATTCAGATACATCATTAGGTGTACCATACGGAGCAGGCGGGAAATTACACTCTTTCTTACAAGCAAATAACATACTGATTGTAAGGATTAAAATAACTTTTTTCATTTGTTTTTATTGGTTTAAGTTTTAATTTTGATTTATGAAAAAATATGCGATTGAAATTATTAGCATTGTGCTTTTTTTTGCGGTCTTATACATTGTAAATGACTTTAGGATAAAAGATAAGCCAAACGATTTTAAAGCGTACAGAGATAGCTTAGAAACGCAAATTAAGGTATTACAGAATAATATTGATAGCCTTAACCAAATTGAACGCATCCAGACGATTAAAAAAACTATAATTAACAATTACCATGATTCGATTCAAACTATTATTATCTACCTGCCTGATTCTGCTAACACTAAATTGCTATTCGATAACCTCTCCAGATTCGACTATTTGTATAAATCAGCATCAAGTCAAGGTAATTAATTTAGCATTTAACGAATTGGATAAATACATGAAACTCGATTCAGTTAGCCGTGAACAATTAGGTACAAAGGACTTGAAGATTAAGCAACTCCAGGCGATTAATAATATGCGGTCTAATCAATTGATAGATGCTAATATTGAAAATACTCAATTACGCAAAGAACTAAGGCAAAAATCAATAAAAATAGCAGTATATCAAGTAGCATTGCTCGCTTCATTGGTTGGTTTGGTTATTGCTTTGTGAATGACTTGAATTTCTAAACGCAAACATTAAATCATTGCGTTTCTTTTGGGACTTACTCACCTTCATTTTAGGCGATTTAACCCGAATTTGCTTGGGTGTTTTTACTCGCATAGTTTATTTCTTTTTAAATTGTTCAAACCATTGTTTAGTAAGTTTTTCATCTTCAACAATTCCATTTCTATTACCAAAAGTATTTAATAGATTTAACACTTCTTCCTCACTATACATTCTTTCTGCCTGCCATTTAGCACCTGCCTTAAAATCTTCTTCAGTAGTACCATCATCATTGATAAAAGTATTAGTATATTTTTCTGCTGCTTCTTCAAGTGTTTCGTTACTCATTGTTATCCTCCTTTTTTTTAATAATCAGTTTACCATCTTCATCCCTTATAAAACAATCGGGGCAAAAGTCTTTATCGCCACTTATTGATACGGTAAATACCCAATTTATAGGTAATTTTAACTCCCCATCAATCTGCATCTCATACCCGCAACTATCGCAGGTTAATAAATGGGATTCTTGTTTAATTAGGGTCATGTTGTCCTCCGTATGTTTGTTCGTAGTAATCTGTTGATGTTTTAGGATTAATTATTTCAGCATCATTAGCAAACTGTATTGTACCATTTAAATAAGCATCTTCAATCTGCTCACGTTCAAGTTTTTTGGCTTGATAGAAAATATCATCAAGTTCAATAATTGTCATAGGTCTACTTTTCATTTGTTCAAGTAGCCAATCCACTGCGGTTTGTTTACTCATAGTTGTGTTTATTAAAGCGTTTCAAATAAATTATTAGCCAACTCCCTTAGCTTATCAACCCCAAACTTTTGGATTAATTCAATTCTGGTTGTTATCGTAAATTGGTCTTTAGTCTTACCTTTTGGGCGACCTGGTTTTTTCTTTGGTTTGGTCATGTTATCTATTATTTGCTCAATTATATTTGGCTCATTATCTACGTTTATAATATCAATTAATTTGAAAGCCATTGTTTACAATTTTTAGCAGATGAACCAAAATATGCAATAGATGAATTATTAAGTGATTTATTTTCATCATAAAACTTAATATGCCAAACCTGATTTCTTTTAACATCTAATGGTTGATAAATTATCATTCCACTCATTTGATTGCCATTTAAACTATCAATGCCATTAAACTCAATACATCCTTTTGTTATCTGCTTAAAGTTTACTTTATTAATTAAAGTTGTCATATTCTTTCAATTTGATAGCACAAATCTAAACCCGATAAATTTAATAAACAAATAAATAAATTAAATTATTAAACTAAATTTATATCTGTTTGGTTTTTAGGTGGTTAAAATAATGTGGTTTGTATAGTTGGATTATATGAAGCGTCATATCTAATGTTATTACCTTTAGGATATGGCTCTATTTTATACGGTAACATTTGAAGCATTTTTGCTCTATCTTTTTTATTACCTAAAAACATAAAATATCTATGTTTACGGGGTCTTTCTATTGTTATTAAATCATCGCCAAACTTATCTCTTAACCATTGAACTCTATTTTCTTGTCCTCTACTCATATCCATAATTGTTCCATTATGCAGATGTTCTTTACCTTTAATGTAGTAATCGTTAAACTTAGCAGATAAACCCGTATAAATAAAGTTGGTAGCCTGATAAATATATCCATGATGGTTGTGTGATGTATCTGCATAGCTAACTATTACTAAGGGTTGTGGCATAAATTTCAAACTATTGCTAACAAAAAAAGATAGTATATTTTTTTCTAATCCTTCATTAATAATAAGTCTGTTTAATTCCATTAACTTATATTCATTGTTCCATAGGTTTCTCAATGGACTTGATACGGGTGTGCCAAAAGTTACAATACCTTGCAAGATATTTTCACTATTAAACAATCCAAACGAGTATTCAATGGGCGGAATCCTTTTAGCATAATGTTTTTTTAAACACCACTCCTTACAAACGCTGCTATCAATAGATTTTATCGTATATTTTTCTTTAATACTCATAATTCACTAATATTATTCAATACCTCAATTTCTTTTTTAAGTCGCTCAATCTCGGAGGTGAGATTTAATAGAAAATATACTTTTCAGCCGTATCACAAGCTAATTTAAAAAGGTTGTAATCCCTAAACTTATCCTTATCGCTTCCGTCCTGGTAACTACTGCCCCAAAAGTTGCCATACTTTGAAATCAGTAGATTAACAAAAGGCACTACATTAGTATAATCGCCATAGGAATAAAGTCGTGTAGTATTCATGTTAGGCGTATCGACAAGTAAAAGTAGCCATTGTTTAGTTAATCCAAACTTTTTAAACGTGGATTCATTTTTAGATACTTCTTCCCAAGTCGGTTTTACTTCGCAGTAAATAGCGTATTGAGGTAGATAAAAATCAGGCAGGTAATATTCACCATCATTCAGTTTAAAGCCTTCAAACTCGTATCGATAGGTTATGCCTAAAGTATCAAAGAAAACCGCCCATCTCGCTTCTAAACGACTGCGGAATTTAATATCCTTGTAAGCAGTTGGTATAGTTGTTATCATTAGAATGGGAGTTTAGCAGGTATAAATTCATCTTCATTTCGGTAAAGGTTTAGTTTAATGCCGTCTAAGGTTTCTTTTATGTATGGCATCCTATCCAATTCGCCTAAATAGTATCTTCTACTTATCGGGTCGTAGTTTAACTCAATCTTACCAGTCTTACCCCAATGTTCAAACTTAATCTTTTGAACAATTAAGTAGGTTTTGTTCTTTTCAAAATCTCGGTAAATTGAAAGCCCAGTATCTGCCTTATTATAAAAGTTGGCACTTCCTGAAATATCATATAATGTAGGAATCTCATAAGTTAGCCCATCTTGCTGCTTTTTCATCTTGGTAGGGTGAGCAACCAAAAAACAATGAACATGGTTTGTTTCGCAAAATACCGCTATCTTATCCAATACCCTACCTATGTACGTTGTGGAATCTTCTAAATGTTCTAACTTATTCCAAGCATCAATAACAAAGAATTTAATACCCTTCCTTCGCTTAAGTTGTAAAACACTTGACAGAATAGAATCTATGGTATAATCTTTTTCAGGTTTGATAAACCAAAATATCTCGTCTAAAAACTCTTTGACCATTTCTAACTCGGCTTTAGTCAATCGGTTATACCCATCCCAACTTTTACCCGTAAGTAACTGAGCGATTTTACTAAAGTGAAGTTTAGTAGGTTTGTTTTCAGGTGAGTAAAAAGCACCCGCCCAACCTTCATTAACAAGTAATCTGACTAATAGAAAGTCTAAAAGAGTAGTTTTACCATGCGAAGGAATACCCGTTAAAACACTTATATACCCTTCATGGAACGAAAGTAACTCGTCTATATCGGGAATACCCGTTTTCGCACCTTTAGGTAATCCGTTAACATAGAAATCGTCTATTTCATCTGATAGGTCGCTAATAGTAAAACTACCTTCAAGTGGGAATTGAATCGGTCTTAAAGCGTATTCCATCACCTTTTCAGCCCCGTATTTTTGTAGGCACTCGTTAGCGTCTTTACAATCCCCGAAAACGATATAATCGCAATTCTCAAACCCGAATCTTTCAGCAAGGTCGTGTCTTAGTTTTCTACCTGCTTGGTCATTGTCTGTACACAAGTGGAATTTAGTAATATGTTCTATTTCTTTTAGGCAGTTTTCAAGGTAAATCAAATTATTGTTTCCAAGTTGCGCACCATTAGGAACGGATATTACGTTAATTAGCCCACTTTGATGCAATGTAAGACAGTCTATTTCACCTTCGCATATATACACCTCACTTTGATTTTTTAATGCGTTTAAATTAAAGAAAATCAATTCTGCATCTTTTACAAGTTTGAAATTCTTTTCCGCATCCCTAAATTTCGTGTTGATTAATTCTTCATCTCTAAAGTAATTGAACCCGATTGTATTTACGTTTGCGTTTTTTTGTGGCATCCATTCAACCTGGCAAGTAATTTTAAAATGATTTATTGTTGCGCTACTTATACCTCTTTTCTCAAACCATGCTAACTCTTTTTCGCCTAAGTTGGTTCTATTTGTGAATATCGGTTTAAAGTATTCTTTCTTGGTTTCTTCTTTTAAAAAACCCTTCCAAGAGCAGTGATTGCAGTGCCAAACCTTTTTATCCAAGTTGACAGATAAACATTTATCCTTTTTCTTTTTGCGAGAATGTGAACATTGCGGACAAGTTGTAACTACTTCCCCGCTTGTCTTATTTGACTTTAATTCTATTCCGTAATCTTCGTATGTCATCTTGGAAAGTTTAGTGATTTTTTACGTTCAGATATTTTAAGCCATAGCATCAAACTTGGAACATCATTGTATTGGGTGTGTTCGGTATTATTAAACTTTTGCATAATCCCATCCAAGATAATTTGTTGCAACTCGCCTAAAGTTAATTTAGGGTATTCGTTTTTTATCAAAGTGGATGCGGTAAGTATTTGTTCGGGTGTGCTATTGTTATTCCTAACACTACTTAAGATAGTTAAAGCCTGCGCAACCTCATTTATTGAGGATGAAACTAATTGCTTGTTGTTGTCCAATGCTTGCAATTTGTTCTGATTCTGATTTGTTTGTTCTAATGATTTCATTTTTCCAAGATTTATTGTTTAGGAATGTTTTAGGGTGTTTACGGAAACTTTTATCGGGTGTTGATGCAATATAGGCGGGTAAGTATTCCATGATTTCAAGTTTTTCGGTTTGGGTTAACTTATCCCACTTTTTTTGACAAGTGTCTCTATCATGTTTGTTGTCGTATAAATCCCAAAAATCTTCAAAGGTAGGATAGATAGTATTTGTTTCTTGTTCTTTGTTTATTGTTAATTGTTTATCTATACTATCAATGCTTTGTTGTGTGCTTTCAAGTTGCTTTGTCGTGTGCTTTATCAATGCTTTGTCAAGTGCTTTGTTATGTGCTTTATTAAAATTTGATAGGGCAATTATATTACTTGAGTATTGATTTTTACTTCTTTCAACCAAAACTATAAAACCAAAATCAACTAAATCGTTTAGGGTTTTAATGTATGTATTGTATGAACGTATACCAATAGCATCTTTCGCCATTGTGGTAGGCAAACCAAATTTAATTTTACCGCCCATCCTATTTGAATGTTCGCAAATGAAAAAATACAATGCGGTGTGGTTTGGGCTTATCTTCTCTGGATTCTCAAAACACCAATCAAACCAATTTCTACTTAACTCGTAACCTGTTGCCATAAAATAAAATTGCCCTCGGCGTAGTGGTGCTTCGGGCAATTCTTTAATGCTTTCAATAAGACGATATAACCCACTACAATTATATCGAATACAAATTTACCTCACAAAAACAAATAGTCTTTTACAAGTTTTGCACAATTACAACTTTTTTATCTCCTCATCAACCAACTCTAAACATTCGTAACATTTCTCCTCAATCTGCTCCCAATGTTCAGTTTTGAAACGTGGGTCAGCAAGTAAAGTTGATTCAATTTGTTTAGTGAAATAGTTTAGTTTAGGTTTAACTTGTTTTATTGTTTCAATGAAATCTTTGTTGTGAATCTTATCTCTAAACTCCCATAACACAAGCATAGATTTTTTCGCTGCTTCAATGTTTATGTAAGCCATTAGTAGATTCTGTGATATTTCTCGTTCAGTCATAAATTCCAATGTGTTTGTTAATCTGTTTTCTTAATTCAATTAATTCCTCCGTTGTGCGCTTTCTTTTCTCAATCTGTTTAGCGATAACTTTAGCTTTTGCGGTCGCTTCAATAATATCAACTTTAGTCAACTTTAAATCTCGGTAGTGAATCGGTAGGTCAATAATGAATTGGTATAAATTCATATCGTATCGGTTAATTAAACCATTTGTAAACCCACTAATATTACCTGATTTATATTGATTGTCGGCTATTGATTGAGAATGAATGTTCCAAAGATTAAACCTTATTGAACCATGCGCTCCTCTCGAATAGAAGTGCCCTGCCTGGTCGTTATCTTTGTAAGGTCTGCCACTACTAATACAATCTTGCCCGTAATCAATAGCCCTAACAATTTGGTTAATTACTACTTGAAGTTCCGCTTTGAAATCGCCCAAAGGTTTGTTTTTCTCCTTCATTTCTTTGCGCTTTTCTTTGGTTATCTGTTCCATTTTTTTCAACCCATTTGACTTTGCCAAAGCTATTGAACACTCATAAGAGCAAACCTGCGCTAAACTATTTTGAGGGGTAAATTCATTTTTACACCATTTGCACTTTTTAGGCTTCATTAGATTTAGGTTTAGGGTAATGTTTTAGTTGAATAAAATCATGCATAGCCCACAATTTGCGCAATATAAACGGGTCGTTAATTTCTAACCCATCCGATATTCTTTCCCTTGCATGGATAACCGTAGCCCAATGCCTATTAAAGTAAACGCCTATTTGTACAAGGTTTCCATAATTGTTGTGTGCTGCGATGAACATTGCTAATTGTCGCCATTCAACTACATCACGCTTTCGGCTTAAACCTAAAAACTCTCTAAAGGGGATATTAGATTCAACCATTACTTTGCGAAGTAGTGCATCCATTTTGTCGGTAAATGTAACGGGGTTATCTATTGTAGTTTTGCAATAAAACCCATTTCGATTAATTAGTGTTACCATTATTCTACTACTCCATCGTTAAATTGTCCAAGATATAAACTGCCTTGATTCCTATCGGTGTCATAAGCATACATTAAATCATTGCGTGAACCTCCGTAATTCATACAAATCAATTCTATGTTTTTATAGCTGCCTGGTTTTGATTCTGATGGGCATGAATATGGTAATGCGCCTGAAAGATAATAAAGAAACTCAATCGGCTTTAATTCTTTTTGTTCGGGTTCACTTTGCCCCAATATTGTTACTTTTGTCATTATTGCACCCTCCAAAGTTTAATAGTTGTATACCATTTACCATTTGATTCACGAGATTCTACATTGACATCCCATTTATAAGATTGCCCCAAACGTAATTCAGTAACCTTCTCAATCGTTTCAGTTCCAAAAAGTTCAATGGCTATTTTTTTAGGATATTGACCTAATGTTTCGACTATCGCTAAACATTTAACATAGTCTTTACCTGCTTTACTTGTCCCCGATTCGAGGGGAGTTAATTCTAATAGATTCGCTTCGATTTGCATAATTTTAATTTATTGGTTGTGTAAATTGTTCTTTTAACTTGTTATAGTAGAAATTTCTCATTTCAACTATTTTAGGTGTGATTTCAATGAGTTTCTCTACCCATGTGGGGTCTTGTTCCACTTTAACGATTATCATTCGTTCAGTCCATTCTATTGGATAAACTTCGCCATTGTTAGTCATTCGTTCTGTTTCCATTAGGTAGGCGCAAATATGCCAAACTTTTTTACCATACAAAAACATATACATCTGGCTTTGGTGGAATTGTTGGTCTGATATTCCTTCGTGAAGATAATCTAACCAACCCTCTAAGGTAGTGGGACACTTGAAGTCAACTCCATTATTTTCACAAATGCAGTCGGCTTGTCCGCCCCAATTTTCTAACCTTTTGAATTGTGGGGTGTATTCTGCGGTACTATCAAATCTACTCTTATAGTATTCAAAGGCTGAACTTTCGCAATTATGACCATGTTCAGTTTGCCAAGTAGAAACATTATCGTAAAATCTAAAAAACATTTGATTCGCTAATTTCTTGGCTAAGTTCCTTTGTCCTACTTCGGCAGATTTTTTAGGGAATAACGGGCTACAAACCGAACCCGTAATAAGTCCGAACCTTTCAGGGTCGAATAAGTCATTTGGATTGTGGCTCATACTTTTTGATTTTTTACTCTTAACGCTTCAACCATATCCCCAAACGCTTTAACTTTAGCAGCGTAAATGATTATACTCTTTCCTATCCATTGTTCAATGAAAGGGGTATCTAAAACTTTAGAGATAATCTTTGCGTTTGTTTTGTTAATAATCATTCCTTTTTGTCCGCCTTTGAAATAGGCTACCGTACATTCCTGCGTACCTTCTGCGGTCTTAACTTGTTCCCTTACTACTTTATCAATAGTTAGTTTAAGTTCTTGTCCAGGTTGTAGAATTTCAGCCCCAATATAATTAGGGTTGGTTAATTTTTTCCAATGGGTTAAATTTTGTTCGCTCATATTAGTATTTATTAGGGTGTTCAGTAACATTTGAATCGAACTCGTTCGGGAAAAACTTAGTAACTTCTTCTATTGTGGCAGGGCGGATTTGGCTGATATTTTCTAACAAAGATAAACCGCTATATCCGTTATATGCGTTACCCGATTCAATATTAACAGATTCTTTGCTATTTACTTTATTGTTATCAATATCAACAAATTTAAATACCCAAAAGCTATTAGTAACTAATAAATATGCTTTATACCATTTCCCCTTAACCATTTCATTAGGTTGTATAAAAACGGGTTCGGCAGGTTCTGTAATATGTTGCCCGATTGTGTTAACTTGGTCATTACCACCATGCCCAAAAGCAGTTCCAATAGATTCAAGATACCTTTGATTAATCTCAAACGATTCTTGAATTTTCGCCAATGCCACCACTCCATCAAACATAAGGGTAAGCATTTCTTTAGTTAGGTTGCATCCATTGAAGCGGATTGAATCAATGTGCTTGTTGATTAGTTCGTTTAGTTGTGTCATGTTTAATTCATTGAATAAATAGTTGTATAAGGTCTTGAGTTAAGTCTATCTGTTACCTCTTTAATGAGATAGTCGGCTTGCATAATCTTATAGGTTGAATAAGGTCTATCCTCCCTAACGCATTGAGTAGCTTCTTTACGGGCTAATTCACGCAATGCAATCAGTCGGTTTAATCTCATCACCAGGTAATCGGTTAAGATATTATCCTTTGGTTGCGGTTTAGGTTGTGGCGGGTTAATTAAACCTTCAATCCACGTTACTAATTTGGTTTCAAGTGTTTTCATATCAATCCGTTATTTTTATAGTGAGTAACTAAAAGTTTTAACGCATCGTTAGCAAGTTGGTCTTTAGTGATTGACCCTTGTGCTGCACTACGTTTTTCATTAATTCGAGTTTGAATGAGAGAAACCAAGTTGATAAGGTTCTCGTCGATTCTGAATGATTGGGTTTTACGTTTGCCCATCATACTGATTGGTTCGGGTTGTTTGGTCATGTGTATTTGGTTTAGTGGGGGATTGCTCCCCCGTTGGTTAATTTTTAAATTCAGCAATTTCTTTTAATGTAAAGTCAATTGAGATCATTTTTTGAAACTCTTGACTAAAATTTAAGCAAGTAACTCTTGTGCCTAAAATTTCTTTTACTTGCAACCATTGTCCGTTTAAATTTTGGTAGTTGCTTTTGGTTTTAATTTTTGCTTTCATAATTATCGTGATTGTGGATTCAAAGGTAGTCTTTTAGGTCATACCTGCAAGCACTTGCAAGCAAATAAACTAAACATTTCTATAAGTTGCTATAAATCAGGCTAAAAAAGTTTAGTTGTGTGCATTGTTTAGTAAATAGTTTAGTTGAATTTTGTGAGGTAAATACTAAACTATGAACCAAGATTTATTCAAAGAGGTAACGGATTGGCAAGAATCTACGTTTGAAGTAATTGAAACGCAAGGGTTATTAAACCATTTAGAACAAGAAGTTAAAGAAGCGTATTATGCAGTAAGATATGGTCATAATGAAAAGCATTTAGAATTTGCCGATTGCTTTATCTTACTTATGGGTGCAGCTAAAGCCGATGGAATGAGTTATGAAGATATTTGTAATGCCATTTCGGAAAAGTTAAAGATAAACAAAAAAAGGGTTTGGAACGAACCTGATAGTAATGGGGTGATTAATCATATTAAACAATGAACACAATAAAACAACAAGTATTTAACCTCATGGATGAGGGGATTACTAAACGAGCGGTAATTTACTCGAAGATTAAAGAAGCGAATCCAGGTAATACAACTACATCACTTGGAAGTATTGCGGTAATTATGACCGAGTACAGAAAGTCAAGAAAGCAACTTCCTAAACAAGAACCCATCCCAAACGAACAAGCGGGTTAATGAGAGATGAACTGCTAAAGATAGTTGTATCAGATAGTAACTTCAAACGAATTTGCTACAAGATAAACCTATCTTATGCGGAGGACATTTACCAAGAAACCTGCGTGGAATTATTGACAATACCCGAACACAGATTACCTGAACCAAAGTATTTAAACTTTTGGTTTTATCGAGTAGCGTTTAACATTATGTCTAAACGTGGTAAGTTAGGCTCAATAGTCTTAAAGAATGAACATGAATTAGACTTAGGCGGTGAATCAGAAGTAAGTAACGAAAGACTAATGAGGGAAGCCGAGAGATTTATGTTAAGCCTTAATGAATTTGAGAATAGAGTAGTATTACTTTACAACGAACTTGGCGATATGAAAAAGGTTCAACGGGCAACGGGAATAAGTTATTCAGCACTTCGAGCGGTACGAGAAAAATTAAAACTTAAAGCAAAAGAGATTTGAAAATATTAATAGTTGTTCCATCACATCCGAAGTACTCGGGTGTAGACTATCACAGAATAGTAATGCCACATAATATAATGGGGCAAGTGTTCGAGGATGCTGATGTAAGTATGATAAACGAGATTGATTCAGTTGAAGTTGAGTTCTTAAGTGAATTTGATTTAGTTGTGGCAAATCGTTTCTTATCTAAAACGGGCAACCAACAATCAGTAATAGACAAGTTAAAGCAAGCTAAGACTAAATATGTTATCGACTTAGACGATGATTACAAGTTACCTAATTGGCATTTACTACATGGTGCAGCTAAACAAATGAACCATGCCGAACAGATTATTTTAGGAATCAAAAACGCTCATGCAGTTACAACCACTCACGAGTTATTAGGCAGCGCAATTCAACAAGAGTTAGGTAATAAAAACGTATTCGTAGTACCAAACGGAATTTTGCCAGAAGGTCAATTTGAGGTAAAACCCGCTAACTTTGATAAATTGCAATTCGGTTGGAGTGGTTCAATTACCCACTTTGAAGATGTTCTATTGGTTCACGATGCTTTACTTTCTTTATACACCGATGAAACTATGAACGATAAGTTTAGAGTTGTGTATGGTGGTTACGATGGGACAGACCAAACAAGTAGTGCAATAGCGGGAGTGTTATGTTGTAAAGGTAAAGCCAAAGAAGGTTCATTTATTCTTTATCCCGCAAGGGATGTAGTAGGCTATGCAGAATTTTACGACCATATCAATGTAAGTTTAATCCCATTAAGGAACAATCGATTTAATAACATGAAGTCGAACCTCAAACTACTTGAAGCGGGATTTAAACGTAAGGCAGTAATCATATCAGATGTTTATCCCTATACTCCTTTACTTGAACATGGTAAGAATTGTTTAGTCGTTAAACACAAAAACGACTGGTACAAACACATGGTTAAACTTATTAACAATCCTAACTTAGTCGAGGATTTATCCGCACAACTATACGAGGATGTGCAAGTATATCACATGGAGAGAATCGCAGAGGTTAGACATAAAACTTATTTAAACTTATGATATTAGGAATAGCTTTTTTATGGGTTGCATTTTATCACATCAACCCTTTACCATTTCCAAAGTGGTTAGACTTTAAACCTTTTAATTGTATAGTATGTCTATCGTTTTGGTCTGTGGTGTTTTTATCACTTATAGCGCACTTTATCCCATCGAGTGAAGTGTTTATACATTCACTTGCATTAGGTGGGTTTGGGGCGTATCTTTCGATTATTGTAAAAAGATTAATATTTAAAATATGAACATAATGTCTTGGGAAGAAATCTACGAACTATTAAAGAAAGATGAAGGCGAACGATTCACGCTTTATCAATTACTTCAAATCTTTATCAATGAGTCTGATTGGGTAGGTCAACCGCAACAACTACTTAAACTTAAAGAGATTCAAACAAACTTAACGGGCATTCGACCTGGTAATTGTTCGGGGTGTAATATCGAAGTCTTAAGAAACTTAGCAAGGTGGCTAAACAATTACGAGAAAGACCATCCACAAGTTGAGGAAGTAAAAAAGATTGGTAGACCTAAAGCAAAGTAACTATGGCACTTATAGCAATGGCGGTATATGATACCGAAGAAAACCAAAGGAGTAAATAT
>Ga0209990_10001313_pt1 | contig 21172 bp, 11 predicted proteins | sample NOAtaG_6_FD_187304 | JGI IMG/M metagenome (GOLD analysis project Ga0209990, IMG submission 187304) | Freshwater lake microbial communities from Lake Erie, under a cyanobacterial bloom - NOAA_Erie_Diel5S_2200h metaG (SPAdes) (version 2) | ecosystem: Environmental > Aquatic > Freshwater > Lake ...
CTGCCCCATCCGGGCCCGTGATCAGCGTCACGGCAGTTTGGCTGGACGACGAGGGCAGGCGTCAGGAGCGGCCGCTGCAGGAGTGGATTCGAAACAATACTCATCGCTATCACGCGGCTGCCATGAGTGGCCCGCCACCGGGCCTGGAGCTGCCCTACAAGGCTCTGCGCTGGGACAAGTTCAATAAGGAAATTCTGTGGTATGGCCCGATGTCGGACGAAGACCGTGATGACCTGCTGAGCAAGTGGGATCATGAGCCTTATCAGAAGGCGATCCGCCAGTTCCACGAGGCGGGCCGGTCAAAGCCCATGCAAGCGGAATTTGTATTCGCCGGCAGCTCCATGTTTCGCGATGAAGAGACGGGCCGCGAATACTACCAGGCCGAGGGCGGGCACCTCATTTGTACATCCAACTTTCCTGACGCGCTGCTGGACATCCGCGAGCAAAGTTCAGCAGCGGATGGTGCTCAGAACTACGAGGGCTGGACGGAACGAATACCTGCCGAGGGAACTCCGGTGATTCTGGTACTGAAGGCGGCGGAAGCAGCCAAACCGGCTGCCGCAAAATGACTTGAGCCCGCGGTTTAACGCGGGCTCGCAGGTCATTCTCAACAGACAATCGCAGGCTCAGTAGCGGAATGTGGCTCCGAAGCTGAAACCCTGAGCGAGGAAGAAGTCGTCGAGGATTGTTCGTTCGTGAATGTTTGGAGCGGCCACTCCGCCCAATGCTGCCGTCGTGGAATCCCAGGCAATGTTGTCCTGCGGGCGAGTGACTGAGGTGATGCACAGCACGTCGTAGCCGCCGAACACTGAAAAATGCGGACTCAGATTGAACTCTGCCAGCAGATTCAGTTGCGTCGCCGTGGAGAAATCAATGGAATCGTTCTGAGTCAGGACGGCTGGAATGCTGTTCGGGCTGGAATTGACTGTTGACTGGTAGTCGTTGAGGCCGAACATCACTCGCGGGGTCGCGCTGAGGGTCATGTATTTGCTGGTCAGAGCCAGACGCCCACCGAATTCGGGGCCGTAGATGTTGTTGACCGTCGATGATGTAATGCTGGTGAACCGATTTGGAACGATGGCTGAGACGTTGTCATAATCTCCATAGCTGCCGCTCAGGTTGAATCGTTCATCCAGATTCAGGTAGCGGAAGCCTCCCAGCCATTGCCATGACGGACCGGCGCCCCCGGGGGCGTTGCGGGACGTCAGGAAAGCCATCTCGGCTCCCCAGACCTGGCTGCTCATGCTCATCGACAGCGTGTCGTTGAAGACCAGGGCATTGGCACCTGCGAAATCCTGGACGACGCCGTTGGTCGTGAGTGGCACTGCGTAGTTTGGAGCGAATGGCATTCGCCCCGGCAGCAGCGGTACCTGAGACAGTCCCAGTTCAGGATCAATCGTCGGATCAAGCTGTGCCCGACCGATACGCGGTGCAGCAAGATCTCCGAAATCCCGAACTGCAGTTTTCTGTCCGGTGCCAAAGAAGCTCAGTTCCATCTCTCCTTCCTGAAGCGCGACTCCCCAGGTGCCTCGGATGCCCTGCACACCATCGAGATCCAGTCCATCGAAGGTGGGTATCAAAGTAGCTCCGGCAGGCGTGCCACCGGTCAGGTTATCATTATAGTCCACCGGGACATTTCGCCCGTCGGAGACTCCGGGCAACGGGCCATTGTTCAAGCCTGTCACCGGTGCACCGACAAAACCGCTGCCCAGGTCACCGAAGTCCATATACATGAACTCCAGCCGCAGCCAGCTCTGCTGCACTGTCTCGCTGAAAAAACGTTCAATTGGCCGTGACTCATCCCACAGCGAATAGTCACCGGTAATCTGGTGCTGCAGCTGGGGCGTGGGCGGACACTGAGGTGCGTACATGGTGGACTGCGGTGGCCCGGCCGGTGCATACTGAGCGAGAGCCAGACCGGGAGCCGCCAGCAGAGCCAGAGCTGCAGACAGAAATCGACGCAGGTTCGGACGGATCATTCGAGCCGGACCTTTTTTCAAAAGGCAAAAGTTCGGGGATCGTGCCTGAAACACGATCTGCTGTCGTCGATATCGTCCTTTGCCGACTTTGAACTTTGCTCCAATTGTTCTGATCGGGAGGAATTTGACGGTCACACGGATTGCTCCGAAATTCCCGCATGCGCAGCGTTTTTTCCTGCAGGAATTGCCGAAATCCGTTACACGAAACTCAGTGAAAATCTCGCGAACGACTGTCCAGATTCTTCAGCAGCTCGCTGAGATCATCCAGTCTTTCGCAGACGACATGAATGATATCGCCTTCCCGCTGCAGTCTGCCGGTCGCCAGCAGGACTCCGGCAAATCGGGCTGCTGGGCGAAACTTCTGCCAGACATTCGGGTACACGACCAGATTGGCAGCCCCGGTTTCGTCTTCCAGAGTGACAAACGTGATGCCGGCTGCCGTCGACGGTCGCTGCCGCATCAGCACCAGTCCTGCGACTTTGATTCGTCGGTCATTTTGCAGAAAGGCCAGTGATTCAGAGGTGACGGCGCGCAGTTCATCAAGCCGCTTCCGCAGGAACGACACCGGGTGCTGCCGCAGTGACAGCCCGGCCGTCGAGTAGTCTGCCACCACCTGATCCTGAGGCGTCAGTCCGGGCAGCTCGGGCAGCATTTCCTGATCATCATATTCCGGGCTGGCTTCCATTAATGGCGCCGATTCACGGGGCGGCAGCGACTTCCAGAGAGCACTGCGGCGATCAATTTTGAGCGACGCCAGAGCATCAGCGCGAGCCAGTACCTGCAGGGCCTGGCGGGGCAGGCCTGTTCTTCTCGCAAAATCCTCAAAGCTGCGGAAGGCCCCACCAGCACGCCGCGCCTGTTCAATCTGTCGAGCATGCTGTTCAGAGAATCCTCGCAGCAGTCGCAAGCCCAGCCGCAGTGCCAGTTTCTCGTCCCGATGCCGAAATGGACCGGTTGGGTCCGCCACCGACTGAGCCTCCAGTGTGCAATCCCAGTCACTGCTGCCAACATCCGCCGGCAGCACCTGAACGCCGTGCAGGCGGGCATCCCGGACCAGCTGTGCGGGGGCATAAAATCCCATGGGCTGGCTGTTGATCAGAGCCGCAGCAAAAACCGCCGGGTGGTGCCGTTTCAGCCAGGCGGACACATACACCAGCAGGGCAAAACTGGCCGCATGCGATTCGGGAAAGCCGTATTCCCCGAATCCGCTGATCTGCCGAAAAACCCGCTCCGCAAACTCCTGCTCATATCCGCGTTCCAGCATCCCGGCGACCAGCTTCTCGTGGAACTTCGCAATCACACCGGTCTTCCGCCACGCACCCATCGCCCGCCGCAACTGATCAGCTTCTCCCGGAGTAAATCCGGCGGCGACAATCGCCAGCCGCATCGCCTGCTCCTGAAAAATCGGGACTCCCAGCGTTTTGTGCAGCACCTGGCGGACGTCGGGATTCGGATAATCCACCTCCTCCTCGCCCGCACGCCGCCGCAGATAAGGATGCACCATGTCACCCTGTATCGGCCCTGGTCGCACAATCGCCACCTCGATCACCAGATCATAAAAGCAGCGCGGACGCAGCCGCGGCAGCATGCTCATCTGAGCTCGGCTCTCGATCTGAAATACACCCACCGTGTCTGCCCGACTGATCATTTCATAAACTTCCGGATCTTCGGACGGGACATTCGCCAGCGTCAGACGACGGTCATGATGCCGTTCCACCAGATCGAACGCCCTGCGAATGCAGCTGAGCATTCCCAAAGACAGGCAGTCCACTTTCAGCAGCCCGAGTGCATCCAGATCATCCTTGTCCCACTGGATCACAGTCCGGCCCGGCATGGCGGCATTTTCCACCGGCACCAGCTCACTCAGCGGTCCCCGCGACATCACCATGCCACCGGGATGCTGCGACAGATGCCGGGGAAAATTCAGCAGCGATTTCAGCAGATCGAGGATTCTGCGGCCCAGCAAAGATTCCGGATCCAGGCCTCCTTCCTGCAGTCGCACAGGCAACTGCTCTTCGCTGTCCACATGCTCAAGCTGCCCTGCGAGCCGATCCACGGCATCAGCCGACAGCGCCATGGCACGACCAATATCGCGAATCGCCGATCGCGGGCGATAACTGATCACCGCCCCCGTCATCCCCGCTCGGTCTCGACCGTAGCGGTCGAAGATGTACTGCAGCACCTCTTCCCTGCGCTCGTGCTCAAAATCCACGTCGATGTCCGGAGCTTCATTGCGTTCGCGGCTGACAAATCGCTCGAACAGCACATCGATGCGTCCGGGATCCACGGAGGTAATTCCGAGACAGAAGCAGACTACGGAGTTGGCCGCAGAACCGCGTCCCTGACACAGAATTCCCCGATCTCGCGCGAACCTGACAAGGTCATACACCGTCAAAAAGTATGCCTCGTAGTGCAATTCCTCAATCAACGACAGCTCGTGCCGAATCATGCCGCGTATCCGCTCGGGAACCCCCCGCGGATAACGCTCCGACGCGCCACTCCAGGTCAGATTCCGCAGATGCTCAACCGGTTGCAGCCCTGCAGGTACCAGTTCCTCCGGATACTCGTAACGCAGCTCGGACAGCGAAAAACAGCACTGCCCGGCAATCTGCAATGTCCGTTCCAGCAGTTCACGACGTCCGCCGAAAACTGCCAGCAGTTCGTCCACGGGCTTGAGATGACGCTCACCATTCGGGAACAGCTCGTGCCCCAGTTCCTGCAGCGAACTGCGATTGCGAATTGCTGTCACCACATCCTGCAGGGCCCGTCTGCGGGGGCTGTGGAAATGCACGTCGTTGGCGGCCGCAACCGGCAGCCCCGCCTGCAGACACTGCTGCAGCCAGCGCTGCAGTCGCTCGCCATCCCGAGGACCACCGTGCAGTTCTGCCAGTGCACTGCAGCGATCGCCGAAAATCGCCCGCACAGTCAACAGTGTGTCTTCCGGCAGGTCTCTGCTGACTCCCGGCAGGCAGCGTCGTTCATAACGCAGACGAGTCTCTGTTGAAAGGGGCAGGCAGCAGTACAGATCCGCAGAATAGTCAGCCACATCCGACATCAGAATGCGACACTGTCCCTTGTCCACTCGCCGACGGCCTGCAGTAATCAGGCTGGACAATCGACCGTAGCCGGCACGATTCACGGGCAGCAGCGCCATTGCCGGACCATCCTCGGGGACAATCTCCGCCCCCACGATCAGCCGCACCCCGGATTCCTTCGCCGCCACATGCGCTCTGACGATCCCGGCGAGTGAATTGCGGTCAGTGATGGCCAGGGCCGAATATCCCAGCAGCTTCGCCTGGGCGAACAATTCGTCCGCGTGCGACGCCCCCTCCAGAAACGAGTAATTCGTGCGGCAATGGAGCTCCGCGTACCCCGGCAGTACCGGGGCCGGGTCCCCCGCGCCGCCGTAGTGCACCGCCGTCAACTGCTGCGGGCTGGCAGCCTGAGTGGCTCGTGTTCTGCGTTTGCCGGGAGGTGGATCGGGCATAATTGAGTCTGTCTTGTTCCCGCAGGATGTTCAATTGTAGACTTCCACTGAGAAAAAAACGGCCTGACAGGGAGGTTCCGGATGATCGTGCTCTGGGGAATCGCCATCGCAGCAACATTGGCACTCTGCTGGATTTACGGCGGATACGGGGTATTCCTGCAACTGCTCTGTACCCTGTCACGCCAGCGAAATTCTCAGCTCGACGCGTCCTCCGAGGAGGAGTGGCCGGACGTCACCATTCTGCTGACAGTCCACAACGAAGCCCGCGTCATTCAGCAGCGACTCAGCAATCTGCTGGCACTGGAATATCCCGCGGATCGCCTGCAGATTGTTGTGGCCTCTGATGGATCCACAGACGCCACCTGCAGTCTGGTGCGGGCACTCAACGAACCTCGCATCCGTCTGCTGGAGTATGCCGGGCTGGGAAAAACTGCGGCTCAGAATGCCGCCATGCAGCACATCAGCTCGGAAATCATGGCTTTCACGGACGCCGACATTCTCTTCAATCCGCTCTGGCTGAAACAGGTGGTGCGGCACTTCCGAGACCCGGAAGTGGGCGCGGTGGATGGCCGACTGTGCTACGGCAGCCCGGCTGTGGCCCAGGTCCAGGCCAGCCAGGGACGGTACTGGCTGTACGAGATGAAGCTGCGACGCCTGGAATCCCGACTCGGAATTCTGGCTGTTCTGTCCGGAGCCGGTTTTGCCCTGCGTCGCTCAGCATTTGTGCCGATGGATCCCGCAATCGGTGAAGACTGCATCGTGCCGCTGGATGTGGTCAGTCAGGGCCTGCTGGTGGTCCATGACCCTGAAGCTGTGCATTTTGACGAATTTGAGACGGATACCGGGGTCACGCTGCGGCGACGAGTCCGGATGACGCTGCGCAACTGGCAGGGCACGTGGCAGCGAAGTCGCCTGCTGAACCCGCTGCGACATCCGGGCTATGCCTTTGCCCTGTGGTCCCACAAGATCCTGCGCTGGCTGTCGCCGGTATTTTTGCTGGCGGCGACGGCCTCAGCCGCGGGACTGCTGCTGCTGCAGGTCACCGTTCCGCGTCTGCTGCTGGCCGGCCCCTACGCCGCACTGTTTCTCGCTGCAGCGTTTCATCTGCTGTTTGAACGTCGCAGACGCCTGCTGCCGGGAACAGGGGCTGCCTATAGTTTTGTTCTGGCCAATACGGCGTTTATCATTGGCGTTGCAAAAGCCCTCGCCGGCTGGCAGATTCGCGCCTACCGCAACACCTGATGTTCGAGGTTTCCATGATCAGCAAACCCTTTTCGTTTCTGGCTGCCTGTATGACTGCTGCTGCGTTTGTAACCTGTGCCTCTGCCGGCGATCTGCCACCAGACAATCCGTTTGCCAGCCCCAGCCCGCTGGTGTTTCAGACGCCGCAGTTTGACCGGATTCGGGACGAACACTTTCGACCGGCATTTCTTGAAGGCATGCGGCTGCAACTGGCCGAAATGGAGGCGATCACCGCACAGCAGGCAGAGCCCACCTTTGAAAACACGATCACGGCCATCGAGAAATCAGGAGCCCTGCTGACACGCGTCCGCAATGTCTTTTCCAACCTCACATCCTCACACAAAAACGACGCTCTGCAGGCCATTGAAACTGAGCTGGCCCCGCTGCAGGCTGCTCACTCCGACAACATCCTGCTGAATCGCAGCCTGTTCGCCCGAGTCAGTTCCCTGTGGGATCGTCGCGAACAGCTCGGACTGACGACGGAACAGCAGGAGGTTCTGCAGCAGCACTACGAGGGCTTTGTGCGGGCCGGGGCGCGACTGACCGACGAACAGCAGGTCCGAATTCGGGCTCTGAACGAAAAAATCTCGCTGCTGGAGACCAAATTCGAGGAAAACCTGCTGGCCCTGCTGAAAGAACGCTCGGTCGTGGTGGACTCGGTCGCCGAGCTGGACGGAATGTCGGAACTGGACATTTCCGCCGCCGCGGAAATCGCAACAGCCCGCGGACTCAGCGGCAAATACGTCATCGAGATTTCCAATACGACCCGGGTCCCGATACTGACGTCACTCAATAATCGAGCGCTGCGGCAGCGTGTCTGGGAGGCATCGGCCTGGCGCGGACTGGGACGTAACGGAGGTCTTGACAACAGGCCACTGGTGCTGGAGCTGGCAAAGCTGCGGGCTGAGCGGGCTCAGTTGCTGGGCTTCGACAGCCATGCGGCCTTCAAGCTGCAGAATCAGATGGCCCAGACACCGGACGCCGCTCGAAAAATGCTGACCGATCTGGCACCGGGAGTGATGGAACGAGTGCGTCAGGAGGCCCGGGATCTTGAACAGATGATGCGGGCCAGCGGAGCGACTCACGAACTGGCGCCGTGGGACTGGGAATACTACGCCGAAAAGCTGCGCAAGGCCCGTTTCGACGTCGATGAGTCTCAGGTCAAACCCTACTTCGAACTCAACTCAGTCCTCGAAAACGGTGTGTTCCACACCATGAATCTGCTGCACGGTGTGCAGTTCCGGGAACGTACCGACCTGCCCATCTTTCACCCGGATGTGCGAGTGTTTGATGTGCTGGAAAAAGACGGCACTCAGATCGGACTGTTCTTCTTCGATCCGTTCCGTCGCGAAACCAAACGCGGCGGTGCCTGGATGAGCTCGTTTGTGGATCAGTCCGGCCTGCTGCAGGAACGTCCGGTGGTGGTCAACACGCTGAACATCCCCAGACCAGGCGCCGGGGAACCGGCACTGGTCAGCTTTGACAATGTGGTCACACTGTTTCATGAAATGGGGCATGGTCTGCACGGCCTGTTTTCAGACGTCACATACCCGTCGGTCGCCGGCACCAATACTCCCCGGGACTTCGTGGAATTCCCATCGACCTTCCAGGAAGACTGGGCGATTCAACCCGCGATTCTGGCGAATTACGCGCGGCATTACAAAACCGGTGAACGCATTCCTGCGGAGTTGCTGGAGCGAGTGGTGAAAGCCAGCCGCTTCAACCAGGGCTTTGACACACTGGAATATCTTGCGGCAGCTATCCTGGACCTTGAGTGGCACAGCCTGACACCCGATCAGGTACCGACGGACGTGGAGGCTTTTGAAGCTGCGACGCTGAAGAAGTACGGCGTGGACCACCCGGCTGTGCCGCCGCGGTATCGGACGCCATATTTCGCGCACATCTGGTCCGGCGGCTACTCGTCCAGTTACTACGCCTACATCTGGAGTGAAGTGCTGGCTGCCGATGCTTTTGCGTTCATGCAGAAGCAGGGCGGAGCGACTGCGGCCAACGGCGAAAAGTTTCGTCGTGAAGTGCTGTCGAAAGGCAGCAGCCGGGATCCGATGGAATCGTACAGGGCTTTCCGTGGCGGAGCCCCGACGGTTGAAGGCCTGCTGATTCGGCGTGGATTGAAGTAGTACCGATTGGCAGACCGGTCCGGCCGAAAATGCGGCAGCGGCTGCCTGGGCCGCCACGGCCAGAGGACCGCAGCGACCGAATGAACATTTGACCACTCATTCGGCTGAGTCAACGTTTCCTGGAACTTTCCGACAATTTTTCTTCCAATCAAGCCTGATTTCTCAGCGGAAAGATTGACAATTTCGGGTGACATCTGCATCCTGCGCAAAGTGTTCAGTATCTCATGTCCACGTTGCCTGAAATTCGTTGCCTTCAGTCAAAAATCGGGCGGTTTTTCGGTTCCTGAACGTGGTAAAAAAACGATACACGACTCAGTTGTTGGTTTAGGTGTGCATTTGCGCGCTTACCGGCTGACCACTGATGGTTCGATGTCCTGTCTGGTGTTTTGTCCTGTCTGAACAAAAGAATGTGACCTGCCAACCTGCAAAAGTTCCATTCTGTGGTTGATGGGCGAAATTCGTTCTATTTTTCCAGTCTTTTCGTTTCAGGGAGACGTCATTATGAGGAAATGGAAGCCGAGTCAGCGCGGGTTTACGCTGATCGAGCTGCTGGTGGTGATTGCGATCATCGCCATCCTGGTAGCTCTGCTGCTGCCGGCCGTGCAGCAGGCGCGTGAGGCTGCCCGCCGCACGCAGTGCAAGAACAACCTGCATCAGCTGGGCATCGCGGTACACAACTACCACGACGTGTACAATCAGTTCCCGATCACCGTCTTCGAGACCTGGGGACCGGTTCAGTGGTCAGACGCCAGCCGTGGCTCGCACCTGGTGCGAATCCTGCCATTCATTGAGCAGGACAACCTGTTCAAGGCTCTGAATTTCTCGCTCCGCGGTGCTCCGTGGACGGCTGCAAACTTCGAAGGTCAGGTTGACCCGACCGGCAAGCTGTACCGTCATTACCTGATCCCGGCCTTCCAGTGCCCGACTGACCCGCAGCCCAAGCTGGACGGTCACAGCGCGAAGTCCAACTATGCGATGAGCATGGGCAATCAGTCGATGCCAGGTGGTGGTACTCCCTGGGGTACCTGCTCTCAGTACAACTCACCGGGCGACCGTAACGTCTTTGGAATTTATGCTCCGGGTCACGGCAACACCGAAAACGGTTCATACATCTCCGGGATTATTTCCCGTCTGAACTGGGGTGCAACTTTCACTCAGATCAGCGACGGTACTTCAAACACCATTCTGGCCGGTGAAATTCTGGGCCAGTGCGGTGACCACAGCCGTAATGGCTGGTACCATTTCAACTCGATGTGGATTGCCACCACGGCTCCTGTGAACTTCCCGATCGCCTGCGTTCGTGAAAGTCTCCGGGACGTGGCATGGGATGAAGGCGCTGCTCGTAACGGCCTGAACGGCTGTAATCACTGGCAGAACTGGCAGACCAGCCAGGGCTTCAAGTCTCGACACACCGGTGGTGCTCAGTTCGTGCTGTGCGACGGTTCGGCTCGCTTTATCAGCGAAACGATCGACTACCGCACGTATCAGCGTCTCGGTGACCGCCGTGACGGTCAGGTCGTTGGCGAATTCTGATCGCCTGCAGCGGCTGACCGGATAAGTTGACTGGAAAACGCAGAACCGCTGCAGTAACTGCTGCAGCGGTTCTTTTCATAAGCAGGATTGCAGTTGTTTTCAGCCGGAGAACGAACGATGGGAATTACGCGTCGAAGTGCAGTGGTTCTGGGTGTTACCGGACTGGCGGGGATGCTGGTCGGATGTGGCGGAGGAGCGGCTCTGCCGGAGACAATTCCCGTCACTGGAACTGTGATGTACAAGGGCAAGCCCGTGGAAGGTGCGGAAGTCCAGTTCTGGGGTACAGGGGCTCCCCGTGCCGCCAGCGGAATCACCGATGCTGAGGGCAAGTTCAGTCTGTCCATGTTTGACATCAATGACGGCTGTCTGGCTGGTGAGAACGTGGTGACAATTTCCAAGGTTGACGGGGCTAAGGCTGCCTCGGGACCGACGCCAGAGCAGATGCTGCAGGATCCCATGGCTCTTGCCAAGGCAGCAGCCACGCAGGCCGCCAGCAAGGACTCGGGCCCAAAGTCAGCAATTCCTGAAAAGTACGCTGATCGCAAGCTGACTCCGCTGAAGGAAAACATTTCTGCCAGCAACAACAAGATTGTGTTCAATCTGGCCGATTGATCACGCCGCTGCGGAAGATAGGGAGCACATTCGTGCGACGAACCTGGCTTCTGATTGCTGGTGCTTTGATACTGTCAACCGGGACGGCTGCCGTGCTTTGGCTGCGGCAGCCGTCTTTTTCATTTGATTCCCTGATCGTCGCCGCTGACAGGGGCGACTTCAGCACGGTCGCACCGGCCGTCCGGCATCTGCGTGACACCACTGGGGGCTCGGCACAGGCAGACGTCCTCGAAGCCATCCTGCTGCTCAGGGGCGGGCGAGTTGAAAAGGCGTTGTCCCTGCTGGCCGGTGTGGATCAGGAGGGGCCGCTGAGGCATGTCGTGATGCGGTATGCGGGCGAGTCACTGCACAAGCTGCAGCGGCTTGGCGAAGCGGCTCGTGTCCTGGAAGTGCTGGTCCGCGAACAGCCGGACAACGTGGAAGCCCACCGCTGGCTCGGTGCCACCTGGTATGATCTCGGCGCTTACAACGCCGCCATTGTGGAACTGGAAGCCGTGGTGCGACTGGCTCCGGACGACTATCGCCCGCACCACCTGCTGGGCATTATGTATGCCGACTTTGAACAGCACGCCGAGTCCATCCGTGAATTCACAGCCGCACTGAAAGGGGCTGCCGATCCCGCACTCCGCGATTCCATGCTGCTGGAACTGGCCAAAGCTCATGCGGCACTGCACGAATATCAGCAGGCCACAGCCTGTCTGGACCAGGCTGCGGAATCAGGAACTGCCGCCCGTCTGCGAGCAGTCTGCCTGCTGGCCGACGGGCAGACCGAAAAAGCCGATGAACAGATTCGCCGTGCCCGGCAACTGGGCGAAGTCTCTCCTGAACTGGCTGTACTGGAATCCGAACTGCTGGAACAGCAGGGTGACGTCGGCAAAGCCGAGGCCGTACTGCAGCAGGCAATTCAGCAGTGGCCTGCGTGGGCCGGTCTATACTACCGACTCGGGAACGTGCAGAAGCAGCTGGGGCAGGATCAGCAGGCTGAGACCACTCTGCAGACATGGCAGAAATATCGTGATCTGGCCACTGAACTGACACAGCTGAATCTGAAGGCGATAGAAGACCCCTTCAATGCCGAGGTTCGTGATCGCCTCGCTGTCATCTGCACAGAACTGCAGAAGCCCGAGCTTGCTGAGATGTGGAAGACGGCAGCAGAAGCCTGTCGCAAAGGAACGGCAAGTCCCGCCACTACCCCGACACCTCAGGGTTAGTGCAGCAGCCCGCATCTTTTCAGAAGATATTTGCGGCAGCAGCGAAACATTTTCGCAGTGTCTATTTTTGATTCTTCATGGTCTGAATTTGCTGGTCGATCAGGGCCTGCATCGCGGGGTCCGGCATTCGCTGTTTCAGTTCTTCCAGTTGCCGGATCAGAATCTGTCCCGGGTCGCCGGTATTGCCATTTGCCGCGACGTCGTTACCGAAGGCGAAACCGTTACCAAAAACCATCCCGTTGCCGAAAACGTTTGCGTTGCCACCCTTGAACACACCATTGGCGGCCATACCGGGAAAATTGAAGCCCGCGGGCATTTCTCCCCCGGCGTACTGTTCGTACAGGGCCGCAGCCGCAGGTTGTTTTTTCCTGAGATCCTCAAGATTCCTGGCCGTCAGCTCGATCGGCTTTTCGCCGCCCGTGATGGAAACAAAGAGTCTGCCGCCGGCCCGTTCCTGAATGATGGTCTCACGCCCGCCCTCATTCACACTGATGGACCGAACTCCATTCACACTGGATACCGATACGCTCCGATTCATCTGACCGCCGCCCGCAAACTCATTGCCAGGCTGGTCCCAGCCTTCAAACGGTTTAATGCCTTCAGCTTCCCTGCTGTTCAGGGCCAGCTTTGCCCGATCCGCGGTTGAAGGCTGTTCACTCTCGCTGAGCATCTGCAGGGTGACTCGTGCTGCATCTTTGGTGCCCTCATCCTTTGACTGGGCCAGCTTTGCAAGTACATCAATGGACTTTTCAATCGTCTCGCGCCTGCCCGACAAGGCTGCTTTGGCCAGCGCGGGGATGGCAGCCTTGCCCATGCTCAGCAGCTTTTTCTGTGCCTGCTGACGTTTGGTCAGCCGATCATGATCAAGCTGTGCCACCAGTTCGTCAATCTCGCCTTGCTTCGCTTCAGCAGCTGGAGCGGAATCGCTGGCGGGGAGGTCGCTGTTCGCGGGCTTCTCCTTAGGCGCATCCTGAGCCGGAAGTGATGCTTGTGAAAAGAGCGCCAGCAGCGATGCAATAAGTGTCGAGCGGTACAGGTTCATGAGTGAATCTCCCTGGGTAAATGAGTTTATTCGAGCCAGCAGAGTGATGCCATTGCGGTTATTCTTCACGCTGATAAATCGGCAGCTGTCGTGCGGAAACAGTCAAAGTCAGGACCGTCATGGACGTGGGGAAACTGGTGTTGTACGGGAACGTCTGATCCGGGTACGCCCAGCGTCCATCCGGCTGCTGATCTGGCAGCAGCGCGTCGTACATGACCGGAGCGAACTCAGTCCAATACCTGCCCCCCAGTTGAAACATGGCCTGTCCGCAGTAGTAAAACGCATAATACCGAAAATGTTCGGGGCGCCCGTCGGGTGTCGTCATCACTGGCGGGCGACTCAGGATAAACTCGCCGGCGGCAGCACAGTCTTCGTTGCCGTGTTCACCGCAGAGTTCCAGACACAGCAATGCCACGCCGGTCATCGAGGCGGTCGGATTCTTCATGCCCGGCATGTACGAAAATCCACCGTTGTCTTCATGGCAGTTCAGAATGTACGAAACCGCCATTTCAATATGTTCATCAGGAACTGCAGCACCGTTCAATTTGGCGGCACGCAAAGCCATCACGGACCAGCCAGTCAGCGATAAGTCACTGTCGGTGGTGCCGGGAGTGTATCTCCAGCCGCCCGTATTCAGCTCGGACTTTGGTACCTTTTGTGCCTGCAGCAGTACGAGCAGGGCTTTTGAAAGAACCTCGTCCAGCTTACGCTGACGGGCAGCATCAACCATTCCGGAGACTTCACACAGCAGCAGCGTCGCTATGCTGTGCTCATACATCAGCCCGCTGCTGCGCCCCGTCTGCTTACGACAAATCAGCAGGCCATTTTCCAGTTGCTGGCTGAGCACATAATCGATCCCCAGATCAATCACACCGCCATACTGTCCTCGCCCCGGCAAGTGACCTTTTGCCAGGAAGGCCATCACGGCCAGAGAAGCGATGCCCGTGTTTCCCGGACTGTTTGGCTCGCGGAAAGACCCGGCCAGTTCCGGCTGTCCCATCGCAGCAGCCGAATCCGGATCCAGTTGCTGCTTTGCAAGATACTCGAGGCCACGATTGACGGCAGCGTCCAGCCGCGGCCGATAAATTTTTTGAATCTCATCCGCATCCTGAGCACTGAGAGTGCTGCAGAAAAGAACGACACTGCTGCAGGTGCAAATCCACGTTGTCTTCAGATGCAGCGTCACGGCTGATTCTCCTGATCGTCTTTGGTCTTACCGTCAGCAGATTTCCTGCCGGTGTTTGTTTCCACGGATTCAATGCGAGACAACTGTTCGAAATAATCCTCCACAACACTTCGATACTCCTGCGGCACCTTCGCATCGCGACCATCCAGAACGCTGCCATTCAGCATCCTGCGGGAACGAGTCCAGTTGGACGTCGAAGGCCCTCGCAGCTGTTGCGGCGAATCCAGTTGATCGCTGGACTGAGCATCGCCGGTCGCACCATCCGGCCGATTCGACTTTCCTATTGTTTTCCCATTCGAGGCGTCCTTCGCTGAAGACTGTTCTGCGGATTTGGTCGCGCCGTCACTGCCCGGCTTGCCGTCTTTGTCCGCCTGTTTGCTGTCCGAGTCTTTCGCTTTCCGACCAGGGAATTGGGACTTCTTCGCGGCCTGATCGGCCAGTTGGCTCAAATCGCGAGACAGTTCATTGGCTCCCTCCGGGGTTGACTTCTTCGCGGTCTCAGTCGCCATTTCCGCGACCTTCGCCAGTTGCTTTTTCTCACCGTTATCCTGTGGCGTACCGCCCTCCTCTGCTGCACCACCCTCCTTCGGCGCCCCTGCATTTCGTTCGGACGGATCCGCTTGATTGTTCGAGTTGCCCGATTTGCCGCTGGCACCCGCTGAGCTGCCAGGTTTGTTGCACTGAGAACAGTTCTGGCAGGACTTGCAGACATTCTGCAGCGCCTGTGCAGCCTCATCGAGTGCTTTGGTGGCCTTCGACGATTGCTGGTGCTGTGGTTGCTGACCCTTTGGTTGCGGTGGCTCAGCAGCGGCTTTGGTTTGTTCGGCGGCTTGCCGGAGTTTCTCCTCGGCGGCCTTCATGGCCTCTCGGTTTTCTTCATCGTCTGTCGGACGCTGCAGCAGTTCTTCGGCTTCGTGTCGTATCTGTTCAGTGCGTTCGGCGATCTGTTCCTGAAGCTTCGCTGCGGCATCTTCAGGACGGTTCTCTCGCACGGCCTGAATCGCCTGACGAACTCGTTCCTGCTGCTTTCTCGACGACTCCGTTTTTTCATCGGCATTGCTGTCGTTGCCCAGTGTCGGTGCTTCTGACTTTCGGCCAGTGGCCTCATCGGAAACGTCTTCTGGTTGCGACTTATTCAATGTGTCGGCCGCCTGCTGAGCCTGTTCTTCCGCGATCATCTCCATGAGCTGTTCATCACGTTTCTGTTCGGGTTGATCCTGTGAGTCCTTCAACCGGTTCAGTCGTTCCTGCTGTTGCTGCAGGCGTTGAGTTTCCTCGGCTAGCCTGCTGGCTTCTTCTGCTCGCTTCTTAAAGAGTTCGCTGCGAGCATCTTCGTCGCTGGCCGCAAGTTTCTGCAGAGCATCGGCGATGTCCTTCTGCTGCTTCTGCTGCAGGACGTTTTTGGACGGATCTTTGCGGGTGGCCGGGTGATCCTGCGGAGTCTGATTGTCCTCCATGCGCCGGGCCAGCTGCTCCTGCTGTTTCGCAAGATCATCAAGCTGCGCAGCCAGCTCCATGTCTTTGCTGCGTTTGGAGATGGCTGACTGAATCTGTTCAAGCTTCTGGATGGCCTGTTCAAGTTCCTTTGTCGTGGCTTCAGCGGCCTCCTGCTTTTGTTGCAGTTCGTCCGCCAACGGAATCAGGCTGGATTGCCGTTCGGCTTTCTTCAGTTCCTGCTCCGAAACCTCCTGAGCCTGTTTCATCTCCGGCTTAAACAAAGGAGACGGCTGTTCCCTGCCTTGGTCCTGCATGCGTTGCAGAGCCTGTTGAGCCGACTGAATCTGCTCACGAACTTCTAATGCCGCTTTGTCTGCCGATACAGGATCAGTCGGGGCGTCGGAATCAGGCGTTGCCGGGGAATTTTCAGATGGCTCAGACAGCCTGCCTGCAGGTGCCGGTGCGGGTTCTGCGGTCTGGGAAGTAACCGCAGCTGGAGCCGGGTTTTCGCCGGAAACTTTCCCGGCGTCCTCGAGCGATTGGGACAATCGCTCTGCTGTGAGTTGAGCGGTTTTGAGGTGGACTATGGCGGTACGAAGTTCCTTTTCGGCATTTTCGTGTTGCTGCTGCACAGCCTGCTGGCCCACAGGGGTGGCGTCTTCGGCGATTTGCAGAGTGATGATCCTCGAGTCGGATGACTGTGAGCCGCCAAGTGGTTCGGTGCGGTTATCACCCACTTTCAGCCAGACAGAGAGAGCTTCGCCGGGTTTGACATTCAGCGCTGCGATGTCGAGTGGCGTGCTGCCATCCCTGTGGCGTATTGAGACGTCGGCATCCGATTCGTCAGGCTGGGCTGCGGGGATGATGGCCAGTGAAGGTTCCTGAGCGTCCCTGCGAATGGCAAGTTCGAGCTTCTGAATGCCGAAATCGTCAACTGCGTTGAATGGGATTTCCAGCAACTGGTCCGGGCGGACCGTCAACGTGTCGGTGTTCAGGCCCCGAATTTCAACCTCTGGCGGCAGGTCCCTGCTGACATGGATTTCAAAACGAGCAGTCTCGCTGGGGACCTGGCGGTCGCTGATTAACCTGACATTGCATTTCTGCACCATGGATTCAGCATCTGCAGGGACCGCACCGACTTCAAACTCCCACGAGTATTGTGCAGCACCCGCAGCCGGCTTACCCGTCACCGGCGTGTCATTTCGCAGCAGCTCGGCTTCACTGATCGGAAGATTCGCAGTCCACGCCACGGTCACTCGAGCCCCGGGCAGTGTCGGCATCATTGGCGGGACAGCATTGGCTGCGGAGGGCGTGCCGCGAGTCAGCAGATCCACAGATACAGGTGGAAGCTGCGTGTACTCCGGAAACGTCATTGTTGCCTGCAGGCCGGTGATCACAGGAGCCGGGTTCACAGTGATGCGAAAGCTGTCTGAATACAGCCCTGCGCTGCGAACACGATATGTCAGCGATTGCTCAATCTGCTGCAGCAAAAATGAGGCCTCATGCTTTGGAACATCGATGACCATGGCATGGGATTCGCTGACATTGCCACGCACTGAGGTGTCGGCATCAGCCAGAATTTGCACAACAGCATCATTTTCATTCAGTCCCGTGACTTTGATCTCAAGGTCCTGACCTTCTGCGATTTCAGCATCCCCAGGCTGAACCCTCGCAGCCAAACGCGGCAGCACGCGAGCGTGCCACGGACACAACACATTGGCCACTGATGGCAGCAGTCGCTGAGGATTCACCAGCAGTGCGATGGCGAAAGCCGCAAAACAGATTGCAGCACTGAGCATGGCATTGCGCACTGACCGCCCGGCCAGACTTTCCGCCGAGCACGCCGCCATACCGGACTGAGCCTCAGTCGCAATAGCTTCCACGAAAGCGGCAGATGTCGTTTCGGAACGGGCGGATAGCTGCAGAGTGGACGTAAGTCGTTCTTCGATCTGCGGATGAAGCTGCTCCAGTGACCATGCGAGCTGCAGCCGGGAACAGTGTTCATGCAGTGGTTTCCAGAGACTTCTGCGAATCGCCTCCGCAGTCAGCGTGAGGCCAGCAAGGCACAGTAAAAACCGGGCAATCGCAGACTGAGGCTGAACTATGGCATCGACAACTGTCAGCGCCAGCAGAACGAACAGTGCGATTCCACCCGAGAGACAGATGCCTCTGATCCAGAGCAGACGACGCAGCTGCCGGAACAGTGAATCCAGTTCCGCTGTGACTCGTACCGACGCTCGTGTGAATAAGCTGCGTGGAGGTGTTGATTCCACTGATTTGTCAGCAATCGTGCTCATGTGTTTCGCTCACAGAGAGTTGGAATCCAGCAGTCTGCGCAGGATCCAATGAACGGTTAAGCCACCCAAAAACGTGCTGATGACAGGCCAGAGATTCCACAGGGGCACTGTCCAGCGTTTGCGATGGAAGGTTGACGTCGGGCCAAGATGCTGCATCACATCGTCCAAATCTTCAGGAGCAACGACGATGCCGCCGGTGACATCTGCCAATTGAGTTGCGATGGCTGGATCAGCAACCAGATCAAGTCGTTCGTCATTGGGCGCGGCGGATTCGATTGCGATCTCCACGCCCACGGATTCACCCGCCTGCACATCGCGGGACAGAAGGTCGGTTACAATGACGCCCCGAAGTTCCACTCGATACTTCCCGGGCTCGGCCAGGTCCCGAATTTCCGCCTGCAAAAGTCCCGGGCGATCGCCCTGTGGAACCAGATCGATGGTTCTAACAGGAACATCGTCCTCCAGCACCACCGCTTTGACCGGCTGATCGGTGACCGGATTACGCTGATCATCCAGGAGCCGCGCCTGTACGACGATCGGATCACCACTGTCATACAATGTGCGGTCTGTCCCCATACGAACAAGATCGGTGCCTGCAGCGAGACGCTCGCTGACCGACCAGCGAATGATTTGTCCCCAGAACTGATGGTGCAGCCGATCACCGATGCCGTATCGCAATCGCCACGATTCATCAAAATTCAACTGCAGGACTTTTCCGGCACCGAATGGATGCCACGCCATCAGCGAGTTTCGACGCTGCGTTTCCTGCGATGTTTCGGCGGATGGGGCCTCGTTCACATCCACCTCCGGGGCAGCAGGCTCCGGCTGCTGCGAAGCCGAGGCCAGCACAGTGGCCCCCACACGGGCTTCGCAGTCGGGGTGCCGCCAGGACAATTCCGGGAACTGTGGGACCACCGCAGTGGACCGTTCGTCTGACTGCTGCAGAATCACATGATTTTTCCCTTCCATGGTGGCTTTCAGGAAGCATGCTGCTTCCGGACTCTCGGCTGTCTGAAACCGCGGGCCCGTCAGTTTCACTGGCAGCAGATCAGCCAGAGGATTGCTGCGGTACGCATGAGGCATGAAATTGCGCCCCGCGATGATCACGAGTGAGCCGCCTTTTTTCCGAACAAAAGTTTCCAGTGCCCGCACACCATCCGGCCCCAGCTGCTCGGGGGACACATCGCCCAGAACAACGGTGTCAAACTTCAGCCACTCTGCCTCACTAAGGGGCAGCCCGGTGGCGTCGCAGTCATCGAATGCCCGACCTGCCGACGCGTACACGATGGGCGGAACCGGGATTCCCGCCAGACGATCCGGTTGCAGAAGAACAGCCTGCAGAAAAACAGTTCGATCACGTCCGGCAAACAAATTGCGGAGGTAACGAAAGTCCCAGCGAGGACGGCCTTCGATCAAAAGAACTCGAATCTGGTCGCCGGACACCCGGACATTGCGGGATACTGCGTTATTGCCGCTCGTTTCTTCCCCGGCCAGAGCACACAATTCCACTCGGTACCGATGAATCCCTGCGTCTCGGGGCTCGTGACGGAACCGGATCGATTCGCGATGTTTATCAGTCCTGATTTCGATGCTGCGTTGATCGACCAGAACATCGCCCTCATACAGTTGAACATGTGCAGTGGCACCCTGCAACTGGTCGGCTCGAAGTGTGGCCTGCAGCGAAACACTGTCGCCATGATAAATCTGCGGCGGCGCTTCGAGCGAGATGATGTCAGCATCACGAATCGGCACCTGACTGCCGATGATCACCGAATTCACCGGAATCTTCTGCCGGGCGAAGTTTCGAATCGACTGTTGCACATCTGTCCGCGAATGATCGCGACCGTCGGTCAGCATGATGACTCCTGACAGTCTGTCCGCCGGAGTGTCCTCCGCGATTTTTCTCAGCGCTGCGGCAACATCTGTTGAGTCGGCCCAATGAGACCTGAGGGCTGCAGGCTCTGCAGCACCAGCGTCGGGATTCGACACCGCAACTTTCGGCTGCACTTTGAACGCATTGTCAATGGAAAGTTCGCGGGCCGCAGCACCGAACTCGTAAACCCTCAGGGCGTAGCCATCCTGAATACGAGCAAGCAGTCCGCCCGCTGGATCATCGACACTGCCAAGAAGCGAGGCAGCCACCTCGGAACGAGATTGCTGCGGATTAATCCCGCTGCGAACTGGCAGGCTCATCGAACCGGAAGCATCAACCAGTACCGCGATCGTGCGTTCCTCATTCGTTTCCTCTTCACGCAACAGCGCCGGTTCCATCAGCACCACAGCAATCAGCCCGACCAGGGCCACTCGCAGTCCCACCAGGGATTTCCAGACCCACCGGTGCATTGTCCCCGCAACCGTACTGCTGGGGCGATCGTACGTGAGCAGGATGATCTCTGACGCGATCGCTGCAGAACCGGCAATCAGCCAGACGGGCCAGGCCTGTGAAGTCTCCACAAAGCTGGCGACAAGCGACAGCAACTGATGCCAGAAACTCAATGCTGCGCCCAGGCGTACTGCCAACAGCACAGGCTTCAGTCCGGCTGGATGCACCTGATGAAACATGACAATCAACACGATCCAGACGACAAACGCAACGAAGGCCGGAATTGCACCAGGTGTCTGCTGAGCAGCCAGCATGTTCCATGCACCGTGGAGACTCACAGGACACCTCCCTCGGATTGCCGTGATGACGCAGGCGTCCAGGGCCTGACAGTCAACGTCGCGCCCATGACATCTGCTCGGTGAACGGCGTTCTGCACTTCGACTGAGCATGTTTTCTCGCCGCTGCGGGCGGAACGAAAACGGACTTCCGACGCGTTGGCCTCTGTCAGGCTGCCTTGATGCAGTGGTCGCGTGACCATTCGGCGATGCCGAATCCAGCAGATCAGCAAAAACTCTGCGGCCAGAAGCCAGAGCACCGCGAAGGCCGGAATTTTCCAGATCTCATACGATCCATCGATCAAAACCCCTGGCGCCGTCAGTTCCTCAACTTCCTGAAACCACTGAAA
>Ga0209990_10001315_pt1 | contig 21169 bp, 15 predicted proteins | sample NOAtaG_6_FD_187304 | JGI IMG/M metagenome (GOLD analysis project Ga0209990, IMG submission 187304) | Freshwater lake microbial communities from Lake Erie, under a cyanobacterial bloom - NOAA_Erie_Diel5S_2200h metaG (SPAdes) (version 2) | ecosystem: Environmental > Aquatic > Freshwater > Lake ...
GTGATAATTGCAGCGAGGTATTGCAACTGAAGTTACAGGCTGAGGAATATCTGATTGGGTTTTATCGTCTGGATAATGGAGAGAAGTTGCTCACGCCAGAGGAGTTATATAGTGCGAATTTGGCGGCTAATCAACGGGTAGAGCGAGAGGCACAACGGGCAGATCAGGAAAAAGCAAGGGCAGATCGTCTGGCGGAAAAGTTGCGACAGTTGGGTGTTAATTTGGATGACGAAAGTTAGTAGTTGCCAAAGATTCTGATGTGTAAATATGGTGGAAGAGAGAGGTGGTAAGGATGAGACAGGTTAAAATTGGTGGTGCTTTTGGGATTGTGTTTGCGCTCTGTGTAGTTGCGCCTTGTCTTCCTATTTCTCTTGCTTCTCAGCACTCTGTGCTTGCTCAGACAATTCAAGATCTTAAGGCTGAAGGCGATCGCTTATTTAATCAAGGAATTCAGCAATATCAAGTCAGCCAATATCAAGCAGCAATCGTATCTTGGGAACAATCTTTACAAATCTATCGGGAAATCAACGATCTTAATGGGGAAGGTGCTTCGCTCGGTAATTTGGGAAGTGTCCACGACAGTTTAGGACAATACCAAAAAGCCATTGACTTCCACCAGCAATCTTTAGAAATCAAAAAGCAAACAGGCAATCGCATTGGAGAAGGAATTTCACTTGGTAATTTGGGCAAGGCTTACTTTGAACTAGGGCAGTATCAAAAAGCCATTGATTTCCACCAGCAATCTTTAGTAATCACAAGGCAAATCGGCGATCGCAGTGGGGAAGGAAATTCACTCGGTAATCTGGGCAATGTATACAACAGGTTAGGACTGTACCAAAAAGCCATTGACTTCCACCAGCAATCTTTAGTAATCAACAAGCAAATCGGCGATCGCATTGGGGAAGGAAATTCACTCGGTAATCTGGGTAATATATACCTTGAACTAAGCCAGTATCAAAAAGCCATTGATTTCTACCAGCAATCTTCAGTAATCACAAGGCAAATCGGCGATCGCAAGAGAGAAGGTGCTTTACTCGGTAATCTAGGCAATGTATACAACAGGTTAGGACTGTACCAAAAAGCCATTGATTTCTACCAGCAATCTTTAGTAATCACAAGGCAAATCGGCGATCGCAAGAGAGAAGGTGCTTTACTCGGTAATCTGGGCAATGTATACAACAGGTTAGGACTGTACCAAAAAGCCATTGACTTCCACCAGCAATCTTTAGTAATCAAAAAGCAAATCGGCGATCGCAATGGGGAAGGAAATTCACTCGGTAATCTGGGTAATGCATACCTTAATCTAGGACAGTATCAAAAAGCCATTGATTTCTACCAACAATTCTTAGTAATCTCTAGGCAAATCGGCGATCGCAATGGGGAAGGAAATTCGCTCGGTAATTTGGGCAATGCATACCTTAACCTAGGACAGTATCAAAAAGCCATTGATTTCTACCAACAATCCTTAGTAATCTCTAAGCAAATCGGCGATCGCAATGGGGAAGGAAATGCACTCAGTAGTCTGGGCAATGCATACTTTAAGATAAGACAGTATCAAAAAGCCATTGACTTCCACCAGCAATCTTTAGTAATCACAAGGCAAATCGGCGTTCGCTATGGGGAAGCAATTTCTCTGCATAATTTGGGGGCTGTATTCAAAAATCTCGGTCAGTATCAGAAAGCGATTGATTTCTTCCAGCAATCCTTAGCGATCGAAAGGCTAATCGGTAATCGTGCTGGGGAAGCAACTTCTCTGCATAATTTGGGTGCTGTATTCAAAGACATAAAGCAACCTGCCATCGCGATCACTTTTTATAAACAAGCCGTTAACACTTTTGAACCTATTCGCAAAGATATTCGCGAACTTCCAAAAGAAATACAAAATTCCTACAAAGAAACCGTAGCAGATTCTTATCGCCAACTTGCCGATCTCCTTCTTCAGCAAGATCGAGTAATGGAAGCACTGCAAGTACTAGATCTCCTTAAAGTACAAGATCTGCAAGACTTTCTAAAAGATGTAAAAGGGAACGATCGCACTGCCCTCGGCGTAGAAATGCTACCTCAAGAACAAAAATTCCTAGACGAATTCAACGCTATTCAAGATCGCGCCGTCAAACTAGGCGGCGAACTCACAGAACTGCGAAAACTGCAAACGCTTACCCCCAGTCAACAACAACGCCTCAACGAAATCGAACAAATTCAACAACAAGTCAATCAACAACTCATCGCCCACCTCCAAAGCGACAGCACCAAAACCCTAATCGCCCAACTCCAACAAACCGCCGCCAAACAAAATACTAATCTCAATGCTTACAAAGACCTCAGCGCCAGAGTCCAACGCCTCGGACAAGGAACTGCTCTCTTCTATCCATTGATCCTTGATAACCGCATTGAACTCGTTCTCTTCATCCCTAACCAACCTCCGATCCATCGCAGCGTCAATATCAAACAAACTGAACTCGAAGCCGAAATCAAAACCTTCCGCCAACAACTCGAAGCCCAAAGCCCTAATATCGAAACCACCGCCAATGAACTATACAAAAAACTAATCGCTCCCATCGAACCCGACCTCAAAGCCGCCAAAATCCAAACGATCGTTTACGCACCCGATGGACAAATGCGTTATGTCCCTCTCGCCGCCCTCCATGATGGCAAACAATGGCTAGTCGAACGATACCTCATCAACAACGTCACCGCCGTCAGCCTCACCAACCTCGACCCTAATCCCAACCAACAATCCCAAGTCCTCGCAGGAGCCTTTGAGAAAGGGAAATATAGCTTCACCGTCAATGACAAAAGCTATAACTTCAATGGACTTCCCTTCGCAGGTAAAGAAGTCACCGACCTTGCCAAAACCATTCCTAATACCGTCAAACTCGTAGACAATGAATTCAGTCGGGCGAAAGTTCTGCCCAACATGAAAACCAGCAACATCATTCATCTCGCTACCCATGCCGCCTTTGTTGAAGGTTCACCCGACAACTCATTTATACTGCTCGGTAACGGCGATCGCATTAACCTCCGCGAAGTATCCGAATGGGACTTACCCAACGTCACCCTCGTAGTTCTCAGCGCTTGTCAAACCGCCCTCGGTGGCAACCTCGGTAACGGGATTGAAATCTTAGGCTTTGGCTATCAGTTACAACGGGCAAAGGTCAGAGCCGCGATCGCCTCATTATGGACAGTCTCCGATGGTGGGACACAGCAATTAATGAGCGCTTTTTACACCGCCATCAAAACAGGTAAAGTCTCCCATGCTGAAGCATTGCGACAGGCACAGGTAGCGCTGATTACTGGCAATTACGAAGCATTAGGCGCACCAAGGGGCGAGTTCGTATCCGTTGAACCTCGCCTCCGAGCCAAGCCAAGTTCTGCTCCAACAAAGCTCACTCATCCCTACTACTGGGCACCTTTTATCATGATTGGTAATGGTTTATAAAAAAAGAGGATTTATCCATGTCACACGATCGCCGCCAGTTTTTAAAGTTCAGCAGTTCCTTTCTCGTCACCCTTGGCATCTCCACATTACCGATATGGCAACAAAGCGATCGCTATGCAAGAGCATTGTCTAGCTCCAAGGGTCGAAAACTAGCGCTTTTGGTGGGGATTAATAAATATCCAATTTCTAGCTATGCCGATCTCAAGGGTTGCACTACCGATGTGGAACTGCAAAAAGCATTACTGGTAAATCGATTTGGGTTTAATCCTAATGACGTGCTGACCCTCACCAATGACACAACCCAGAAGCCAACCCGTCAGAATATTTTGACCGCCTTTGAAGAGCATCTGATTAAGCAAGCCCAACCTGATGATGTGGTGGTATTTCATTTTTCAGGACATGGCGATCGCGTTACCGATCCCGATCCGATTAGAGCAGCGAATGGCGCAACCATCGATCTGAATACCTCCTTTGTCACCTATGACCCGCGTGAAAGTTCGGGAATTATGGGGCGATCGCTATTTTTATTACTATCAGCATTAAAGACAGATAACGTAACGGCGGTGCTAGATAGTTGCCATTCAGGCGGCGGTACTCGCGGTAATGTTCGCATTCGTTCAGTGGAAGATACTCGCGCAGGCTTAGCAGGTTTCGATCCAGCACCGATCGCTGCGGAATTAGAATTTCAAGAACAATGGATGCGTAAATTGAATTTAACCCGCGATCGCTTAGCGCAGTTACGCAGTCAAGGTGTCGCGAAAGGGATTGTGATTGCAGCCGCACAGGCCCAACAAAAGGCGATCGATTATTCCTTTGATGATTTTCATGCGGGGCTATTTACCTATCTACTGACCCAATCGCTATGGCATCAGACCGAGAATAAGACTATCGAAACCGATCGCGCGATCACGAATCTGATTCCTAGTATTAACGCGATTACCTCTGACCAAGTACCTTTTGCGGATTTTCAAAAATCAGGCGATCGGCAAAAGCAACCAATTTATTTCTTACCTCCTGCTTTGCCAACTGCCGAAGCGGTGATTACGGCGGTAAATGGCGATCAAGTAGAATTTTGGTTGGGAGGAGTGGAACGCGATTGTCTGAAAAAAGGTGTGAGTTTTCAATTTGATGTATGGGATGCGAGTAACAAAATTGCTGGCAATGTGAAAATGTCATCAAGGAAAGGATTACAAGCTAAGGGGATATTAAATGGAACCGCTCAAGTGGGCGATCGCTTGCGGGAAACATTGCGGACTTTGCCTGTGAATTGGCAATTAGCGATCGGACTCGATCCATCCTTGGGTAAGGATATAGGAATTGCAGAAGCAGCGATTCAGAAGAGTAAGCGGATGGTGGCAGTGCGCTATCAATCGCCGCAAGTGCTTTATGGAATGGAGGTGCAGTATATCCTCAGTCGGATGACTTTTGCCTATCGTAGCCAATTAGAAAAAATTGCTAAAACTAGTAAGAAACCTCGCAAGATTCCACCCTTGGATAGTATTGGTTTATTTACGCCGAGTATTGATGAGATCATTCCTGATTCCTTTGGCAACGTGGGTGAATCGATGAAGGATGCAAGCGATCGCCTAATTCCTAAACTACAATCTTTGTTAGCAGCAAGGCTGATGAAGTTGACCTTGAATGCAAGGCAATCAGAGCTTAGTTTTGCGGCGAAGATGCAGATTGAAGGACAGTCGGATGCGCTAGTGGGACAGGCGTTTACGATTCGCAGTAGTGCGGAGACTGAACCAAAAAGCGACCAGGCAATTCCCCTTGGTTCTGCGTTTCAGTTTCAGGTGACAAATTCAGGAACTGAGGATTTATATCTGGCGATTTTGGTGATTGATTCTTCTGGTGATATCACTAATCTATATCCAGCCCCTAGTGCATTAGAGGATTCCATCAAGCTAAGAGCAGGAATGTCGAAGTTAATTCCCGATCCTGCAACGGATGATTTTTTCTATAAAGCTAAAGCAAAGGGAATAGGTGAAGCCTTAGTGGTAGCAAGCAAATCGCCTCTCAGAAATGCGATTAAGATCGTTTCTGAGCGCTCTAATGTGCCAGTGTTGGAGAGTGTGGATGCGTTGTTAACGGATCTCACGGAGGCAAAATCATCTCGGACAAAGCAGACTCAAGATAAACAGGTGTATACTTCTGAAATTGCAGCTTTGTCGATAACTTTTCAAGTTGTTTAGTTATGTTGGCACTGGACAGTTAAAACGTGATCGACGTATTTGCGTCTTTTGTGTCCGCGTGAAATGTAAGTTTCCGCGCCTATCACTCATTAACTGTCCAGTGCCAGTAAAACAGGAAACACTACCCGTAGGAAATTATCGAGCCGAAGGCAATCATAAATTGCTGTAGTTTTTAACTGAAATGTTGAAAAGCCGATCGCATTTCTAGCCCATCAATTCGATCTCCATCGATAATCTCACCGATAATCACTGCACCAGATAATTGATTTACAAACTTCTCGGCTAAAGACAAAGGCATACATAAAACAAGTTCAAAATCTTCACCGCCATACAATACCCACTCTAAGGCATGATCACCTGCCAAAGTCCTTACAGCTCGGTGAATTGGTAGCGATCGCCAATGGATCTTTGCGCCAACTTTACTAGCACGACATATTTGGGCGATCGCATCGGCTAATCCATCACTACTATCCATTCCTGAAACAGGAAAATCAGTTGGATGATTTTGTTGATTGAGAATCTTATGTAAAACTGCGATCGCATCAAAACGGGGGATTGGTCGCTGATGGTAATGACAGATTGCTCGAACTAAGTCTTCTCCCGACAGAATCAGATTCCCAATTTTCATTGGAGCTAATAACTTCTCTTTTAATTCATTGTTAAATAGAAGCTCCAACCCAGCTTTAGAAAGTCCATGCAGCCCAGTCATGACAATCACATCACCAACTCGCGCCGTATGTCTCTGAATGACTTGAGTTTTCGGGACTTGTCCAAAGGCAGTCACCGATAAAGTCCGCACAGGCGATCGCACCGTATCGCCGCCAACCAATTCAGTGCCATAGGTTTGTAAACATTCACTAAAGCCACGATATACGCCTTCAATCCAAGCAATCTCAGTATCAGGTGGTAATCCCACAGACATGACCAAACCCCAAGGCTTAGCACCCATCGCGGCAAGATCAGATAAGTTCACAGCAGCCGCACGCCAGCCAACATCTTCTGGGCTAGTGGTGCGATCGCTAAAATGCACGCCATCGATCAACATATCTGTCGTCACCACCATTTGGCGATCGGGTAAGGTTGCCCCCATGGGCGCTGCGTCATCCCCCACCACCGCACTACAATATTGCCGAAATATCTTCAGCAATCCTTGCTCACCTAAACTTCTAACTGTTGCTGTCATACATTAAAAAAAGACAAGGGGCTTAAGAAACCATTTAAGAATTGTCTAGATCCCCCCCAGCCCCCCCTTAAAAAGGGGGGAGAATTAAATTCTTCCCCCTTTTTAAGGGGGATTGAGGGGGATCCCTTAGAGCTTTTGGCCGCAGAAAGTAATTCTTAAATGGTTTCTAAGCCCCTTGTTCAGTTTATGGATAGAAAGTTAGCTTTGGTAAAGCCATCGACTCTTCCCAGCCCATTATGATATTCATACATTGCACAGCTTGAGCAGCTTGACCTTTCATCAGGTTATCGATCGCTGACACTACAATTACTCGGCCTGTGCGTTCATCGACTTCGACACCGAGATAGCAAAGATTAGTGCCTAAAGCCCATTTGGTTTGAGGGAAAATATTTTTGGGTAAAACCTGTACCCATTCAGAATTGCGATAAAAAGACTTATAGATAGTCAGAATATCGTCCTTCACGAGTCCAGGGTCACGCAGTTTGGCATATACCGTCGAAAGAATACCACGAATCATCGGAATTAGATGCGGTGTGAATTGCACCAGCACATCTTGACCTGCCATATCGCTACAGATCTGCTCAATCTCAGGAGTATGTCTGTGACTAGCAATCCCATAGGCTGCTAGAGAGCCATCTGCCTCGGCTAGTAATAAATTAGTTTTAGGCTGACGACCACCACCCGATGTACCAGACTTAGCATCAATAATAATCGTACTAGGATCGACTAGACCCTGCTTTAGCAAAGGCTGTAGAGCTAATAAACTAGCAGTGGGATAGCATCCAGCACAGCCAACTAAGTCGGCAGTAGCAATGCGATCGCGATAAATTTCTGGCAATCCATAGACTGCCTTGGAATTAACTTCAGCATCAGTCCGCGCCTCCTTGTACCAAGATTCATAAACTTGTAGATCGGTGAAGCGATAATCTGCGGATAAATCAAGGACTTTGCAACCCTTAGCTAGAAGCCGTGGCGCAATTTTGCTGGCTAAACCATTTGGTAATGACAAGAAGACAATCTTGCAACGATCAGCGATCGCTTCAGGTTCAAGGTTTTCGATGGGTAGATTAACTGCATGGGCAATGTGCGGATATAGATCGGCAAAATTTTGTCCTACAGAGCCACTCCCACCCATGTATGTAATGTTTACCAATGGATGCTCTAAGAGCAGTCTGACCAATTGAATGCCACCATAACCCGAAGCGCCAATAATACCTACTGGGACTCGATCCTGTGCGCTCATACCATTAACTCCATCAAATATTGCAAATGCTTTTCGCGTTTGGGGTAACAACTTAGCATAAGCCAAGCCCTATCCCAACCTAATGTCAAAATTAATAGCAATTCTCATTATAGAAATCAGTTTTTTAAAAGTCCTCAGTAGGCGAGCTTTCAAACAAACGATTTTATTGTTTTCGGAGCCTTTAGTGCTGGGAACAATAAAATAATAATGGGAATTGCTGAGTTAATACTGACTAATCATGATAAATGTAAAGTCTATTTTATTTAGAAACATTAGAAACATTTGATACATATTTTGCACTATTGAATTTTTGGACAATGATGCCTCACTTCCCAAATCGAAAAATGCACAACTAGTCTAGGAATGTTATGACATTTCATAGATCTTAAAATCAATAAATCACCTATATGGGTGAAGAAATATGGATTTAATTGGCATGAAATTTTAATGAATGACGGTTAAGGCTGTTTTCTAGTTAGTTATTTGCCAATATGACACTGACTGAGATTAGATAAAATAATGTTTAGTCAGAGTTGAGTGACAATTAATTTAAAAATATCAATCTGAAACTTGTTAAAATTTTTGGACTAGTTAATCAGTTAAATCTTGTAGGCATTTATTTCGTATTTCCATGTATTTACCTAAATGCTCTGACATTGTTGAGTATATTTTTTTGAATTCCCTAGAAAAATCAAAAAATATTTGAAAATCCCAGCGAATATTTTGTTCAATATGTTAAAAAATGTACGAGAATAGAAAGGCAATTCTAAGTGGGTTAAAATCCAAAGGTTTGCAAATTTTTCTTCTATTTTTAGAGAGAAATTTTCAATTTTGAAATCTTGAAATTTCTGATAATCCTATGACAGACACTGTAACTTCTCCATTAACAGGAAAAGCGCTTCTTCAAAAAGCAAAAGAGCTAAATAACTTGCCCAAGCGGGAGCAAGCTAAAAAATGTGGGTATTTCACTCGAGGAAAAGATGGAGTAGATCGCGTTAATTTGACAGAGTTTTATGAGGCAGTACTTGCTGCGAGAGGATTTGCAATTAATCCTGAACAGAATAAAGATGGTCGCGGTCGTGAACCTACGTTTCGAGTTAGCGTTCATAAAAATGGTCAAATTGTGATCGGTTCTACCTATACAAGGTCTATGGGGTTGAATGAAGGAGATGAGTTTGAAATTAAGCTTGGATACAAGCATATTCATCTCATCCAGTTGAGCAACGAGCTATCGGAAGATAAAGCTGAGTAAGTAAATATACATATCAAATCTCTGTTAAATTGGATCAAGAGTAAAAGTTAATAGTCAAAAATAAATTTTTAGGCGATAAGTTTTAGGGCTTGGCTATACAGATGATTTGATCAACCAATTTGAGCGAGAAAATTAATACGGCTTTGTGGGGGAGCGTTTAATTTTCTCGCTGTTTTTATGCGTTGTACATTTCGACATGATTCTGATTTCTAGGGTTTCTTTTTATGCAACTAGTAGACACACATGTACATATTAACTTCAAGGATTTTCAATCTGATCTTGAGGCAGTTCGCGATCGCTGGCTAAGTAATGGTGTAACGCGGTTAGTACATTCTTGTGTCAGTCCCGATGAATTTATGCAAATTCAAGCGATCGCCGATCAATTTCCTGAAGTGAGTTTTGCGGTTGGTTTACATCCTCTAGACAAAACCTTAAATACGACAGGTTGGAATCCTGAAATAGGCGATCGCATCAAGTCTTTAGCGACTAGCGATCAACGTGTCGTAGCGATTGGGGAAACGGGTTTAGATTTTTTTAAATCTGATCATAAAACTGCTCAAATCGAAGCTTTTAAGTCACAACTGAGAACGGCGCGATCGCTAAATTTGCCTGTGATTATTCATTCTCGTGAAGCCTCGGCTGCTACCCGTCAAGTCTTGCAAGAAATCAATGCAGAGTCACCTCTAGAGCCAGTTCGCGGCGTGATGCATTGCTGGGCTGGTAATCCTGAGGAGACGCAATGGTTTGTAGATTTGGGGATGTATATCAGCTTTAGCGGTGTGGTCACTTTTAAGAATGCTCATGATTTACATGAGTCCGCCAAAGTTGTACCAAGCGATCGCATTTTAGTTGAGACAGACTGTCCATTTCTTGCTCCAGTCCCGAAACGTGGCAAGCGCAACGAACCAGCTTATGTGCTCCATGTAGCTGAGAGCGTAGCGAAGTTGCGCGATGTAGATTTGGAAACATTGGCAACACAAACCACAAAAAATGCGTGTGCGCTGTTTGCCCTTTCTTAATTTTTGTTCACATAAACCCAAAGAACAAAGGAGCGCAAGGCGCTCCTTTGTTCTTTGGGTTTGCGATTGTTATAAAATTGTTTTATGCAAATATACCTAGATCATGGTGCTACAACTCCTACACGACCAGAAGTCATCGACTTGATGGTGGCCGTGATGCGATCGCAATGGGGCAATCCTTCTAGCCTGCATTGGTGGGGCGAACGTTCGACTATGACGATCGAGCGATCTCGCTTACAAGTGGCAAGTTTGATTAATGCAGATCCTGAAGGAATTATTTTCACATCAGGCGGCACAGAGTCGGACAATATGGCGATCATGGGAATTGCAAGGCAATATCGCACGCCACAACACATGATTATTTCCTCTGTGGAGCATTCGGCAGTGCGCTTGCCAGCTCTATATCTAGAACAACATGGCTGGGAAATCACACGATTACCTGTTAATCGTCAAGGACTCGTTGAACCAAATGATCTCGCCCGATCGCTACGCCCAAATACAGTACTTGTATCGATCATCACGGCCCAAAATGAAGTGGGGACGATTCAACCGATAGAAAAACTCGGACAAATTTGTCGTAATGCTGACGTGCTATTTCACACCGATGCAGTACAAGCGATCGGCAAGATGTCTATTGATGTGCAAACCCTACCAATTGATTTGCTGTCCCTTTCGGCACATAAGTTTTATGGAACTCAAGGAATCGGGGCGCTGTATATTAACCCTCTGACGACTAAGAAGCGATCGCTAATTCCGTTAATTCAAGGTGGTGGACAAGAACGTGGCTACCGTTCAGGAACTCAGGCTGTAGCTGCGGTCGCAGGTTTAGGTTTAGCTGCCGAACTTGCCGAAAAGGAACTAACGTCAGAATCTCGACGTTTAGCCAAGTTGCGCGATCGCCTATACGCATTGCTTGCAGATATACCCGAACTTATTCCTACAGGGCTGATGGGAGATGGCAGATTACCGCACCACCTTAGTTTTTATAATCAGTATATTGATGGTCGCCATCTTGTACGCGAAATGAATTTCGCTGGTATCGCCATTAGCTCTGGCTCGGCATGTAGTAGCGGTGCGATCGAGCCAAGTTCAATCCTGTTAGAAATGGGATATTCGCAATCAGAAGCTCGAAATAGTATCCGCCTCACTCTAGGCAAATCCAACAATGAAGCTGATATTGAGTGGACATCTTTAGCCATGCACCAAATTCTGAGCCGCGAAAAATCGTAGAGGCAATTCCTGAATTGCCTCTACAATTTTTCGCGACATCCAAAAATCAAGGGTGATGCCTAAGCATCACCCTTGATTTTTGGATGTCGCAAAGCGACTTTCTTACGGCACGACTAAGACAGGACAGGGCGAAAGATTAATCACTTTCTGGCTAACACTGCTGCCGTCAGGATGTTCTTCGGTCAGGCTCATTCCCCGAGAACCCATCACAATTAAGTCCGCATTAATTTCATCAGCAAAATCACAAATCACAAAAGCAGTTTTACCCTCAGCTATTTTGGTCTTAACCACAATGCCCACTTCCGCAAAGTAAGCCTCAATTTCTTTAATTAGCTCTTGCGATGAAGCGCGATCGCTATCACTAGCATCAGGATCATCAACTGACAATAAATATAGCTGCGCGTGATATTTTTGAATCAGATCAATCGCTACGGCTCCAGCTTGGCGGGTTTCTTGACTTCTGTTTAAAGGAAATAAAACAGTATTAAACATAATTCCTACCTAGCACTGCAATTCGGATATTTGACGGCGAATTCAATTTTTTTTGTTTTCTTGACTCTATTTTAATAATCAAAACAGCCTAACAATCTTTAAATTTCTTAATTTTTAACATGTGATCACCTATAAGGGTAAGCAGAGGTACGTAAAAAGCACTTATCTTCATTTTTTGCAGCGATCGCGCTTAACAAACAGCAGACCTTACTACATCAGTGCTAACATTGCGAGATATATAACGAGAAAAAAGTCAAAACGGAAGTAGATTATAGATGGAAGCCGTAACAAAAATTATCCCTTTTTATGGCAGGGAAATTAAATTAAGAATTGGCACGTTTGCCCCCCAAGCTGGCGGCTCAGTATTAGTCCAGTGTGGAGAAACAGCAATATTAGTGACAGCGACCAGAGGTCCTGCCCGTGACGGTGTTGATTTTGTGCCACTGCTTGTTGATTATGAAGAACGCCTATATGCAGCAGGTCGTATTCCTGGTGGTTTCTTACGTCGTGAAGGTCGTCCCCCCGAAAAAGCAACCCTTACTTGCCGCCTGATCGATCGCCCCATGCGTCCTTTGTTTCCCAATTGGTTGCGTGATGATGTGCAAATCGTCGCCACAACCATGGCGATCGACGACAAAGTACCACCTGACGTTTTAGCGGTGACAGGTGCATCGATCGCGGCACTAATCGCGGGATTACCATTCATGGGGCCAATGGCTGGCGTTCGTGTTGGTTTAGTTGGTGATGAATTTATTATTAATCCCACCTATGCAGAAGTTGAAGCAGGGGATCTGGATCTAGTGGTTGCAGGTACTGCTGAAGGGATCATTATGGTTGAAGCTGGCGCAAACCAATTGCCAGAAGCCGACATGATCGAAGCGATCGACTTTGGTTATGAAGCCGTGCTGGAACTGATCAAAGCCCAAATTGATTTACTACAGGATTTAGGGATTTCACTACCAGAAATTGTCAACCCCGAAACCGATTCCACCTTGGAAAACTTTATTGCCAATACGGTCAAAGATAAAGTTGCTCAAGTAGTTGCAAGTTGTGAGAAAGATCGTAATGTGCGCGATGCCGCCCTTGATGAAATTAAGGCTGAGCTTTTAGCTGCGATCGCGGCTTTACCCGATGAAGATCCTGTGAAGTTGGTTGCTGACAAAAAAGTGATTAGTGCCACTTACAAAGAACTCACCAAAAAGCTGATGCGCTTGCAAGTAATTGAGCAAAGCGTTCGTATTGACGGACGCAAACTTGACGAAGTGCGTCCAATCTGGACAGAGGTAAGTGTTATTCCTCGCGTCCATGGTAGTGGTCTATTCAATCGTGGCTTAACCCAAGTATTGACGATCGCCACCCTTGGTACACCTGGGGATGCTCAGGAAATGGACGATTTGCATCCTGACGCGAAGAAGCGTTATATGCACCACTACAACTTCCCGCCCTACTCGGTTGGTGAAGCAAGACCAATGCGATCGGCTGGTCGTCGCGAAATTGGTCATGGAGCCTTAGCCGAACGCGCTCTTTTGCCAGTATTGCCATCCAAAGCAGAGTTTCCCTATGTTCTGCGCCTAGTATCCGAAGTCTTGTCATCCAATGGCTCGACCTCGATGGGATCTGTCTGCGGCTCGACCCTAGCACTAATGGATGCGGGTGTACCGATTACCAAGCCCGTAAGTGGTGTGGCAATGGGCTTGATCAAAGAAGGTGATGAAGTTCGCATTCTCACAGATATTCAAGGTATTGAAGATTTTCTTGGCGACATGGACTTCAAGGTTGCAGGAACAGACACTGGTATCACTGCATTACAAATGGACATGAAGATCACTAGCATCTCCATGGATACGGTTCGCTCGGCTGTAATGCAAGCTAAGACTGGTCGCGCTCACATCATGGGCAAGATGTTAGAATTGCTCTCTGCACCTAGACCTCAGCTTTCTCCCTATGCACCACGATTGCTCACGATTCGGATCGATCCTGAACAAATCGGCATGATTATTGGACCTGGTGGTAAAAACATCAAGGGCATCACAGAGGAGACTGGAGCCAAGATCGATATTGAAGATGATGGTACTGTCATGATTTCCTCGATGAGTGGAGAAGGCGCACTCAAAGCCAAGCGCATCATCGAAAATATGACCCGTCGTGTTGGTTCTGGTGATGTTTATCTTGGTAAGGTCACTCGAATTATTCCAATTGGTGCATTTGTGGAGTTCCTACCTGGTAAGGAAGGAATGGTTCATATTTCCCAATTGGCGGAAGGTCGTGTGGGTAAAGTGGAAGATGAAGTTGCTGTTGGCGATGAAGTCTTGATCAAGATTCGCGAAGTTGACAATCGTGGACGCTTTAACTTAACTCGTTTGGGTATTCATCCTGACGAAGCCGCCGCCGCACGTACTGCTGCTGCATCTGCCGAATAAATATCAAAGAAGGGTGGATGCGCGAAGCGCATCCACCCTTCTTTGTGTTAAAAGCTAAAAAGTATTTTGGGGGTTCAAGAAAGTAATGATTATTAAAGAACTTGATCGTATTGAAACAACTGATAAATTTGTACAGGCGGGATACCGTGCAGAATCTCAGCTAGCTTTTTATCTGAACCGAGAATTTAAAGATGATCCATTGTTTCTAGTTTTCAATAATCTGCGTTTTGAAAAAGCTGGAGATGCTTGTCAAATCGATCATTTAGTAATTCATCGCTATGGAATGATAATCATTGAGAGTAAAAGCGTCACAACTCGCGTTGAGGTAAATGAACTCGGTGAGTGGAAGCGTTGGTTTAATAATGATTGGCAAGGAATGCCTTCACCAATTTTGCAAGCTCAACGTCAAGGGAAATTTCTCAAGGATTATTTAGAAGATCATGTTGAGACGCTTCTGAATAAAATGCTTTTTGGCAAGCAATCCCATTTTACGAAAATGCCAATTGATGTGCTAGTTGCAATTTCTGATGCAGGCATTATCAACCGTCCAAAAAATGACAAGCTCGATATTGTCTGTAAAGCTGATCAAATTTCTGACAAAATCAAGGCAATCGCTACAGAATATCGAAAGAAAGATAGCTTGTTAAGCCTGAGTTTGGAGATTCCTTATGAGATTGCAAAAGACGAATTGCCGAGGATTAGTCAGTTTTTATTAACGCACCACAAACTTGCAAAAATTAAGGGGGCTTCAATCAATACGAATATTAAACCAACAAATAATCCACCTCAAGCAATTTCAGAACGTGAAGTTTATCCAGTCACAAATCAGATCGCAACAGTCAAACCAATATCACCACAGAGAAAGATTATCTCCGTCGTTCCTAGCGATGCGCAGAAACCAGACATTAAACCTAAGCCCGTCGCCAAATCCATAAAGTTAGCTTCAGCAAGCACTTGCGCATATTGCCAAAGCCAAAATTTATCATTGCTATACGTTCACAATTATTTTTTTAAATGCAATGATTGCGGTAAAAATACAGCAATCAAGAATATCTGTCCTTCCTGTGGCGATCGCAAAAAAATTAGAAAAAGTGGCTTACAGTTTTTTTGTGAATGCGAAAAATGTGTTACTTCACAGTTGTTTCACACTAATCCCTAGATCAATAGTTGATTAATTTGAGAGGTATAGCCCTAGCCACTTTTATCAAGACAAATCAAAACCTAAATAGTGAGAGACGGCGCAAAGCGCCGCCTCTCACTATTTCATTCCCATAGCACAATCTCCTGAAATAATCTGCTTAGTTCCATAAAATCCATAAAAACATTGTCCATGTTGAGATTTTCTGTTTCAGGTGTGATGTATTTACTACTTTGCGTTTCTTTATTTGCAAATCCTGCTTTAGTACTTGCCCATGCAGCACATGGTGTTGAAGCTGATATTCAACAGGCTCAAACAGAACTGAATTTATAGCAACGTAAGAGATAGATAGGACAATTCAAAACTCAAAAGATGGCAGAGCTTTGCTCTGCCATCTTTTGGGTTTTATGTCCTGAGCAAAGCTTACATTGCTATAGATAAAGAACGTTACGTTCGCGATCGCGAATTGTTAATCTAAGGCACAATCACCAAGCGACAAATGCAGGAAAATGAAAATTAATTAAAATCAAAATTTGTTGGGTCGGGCGAAGCCCGACCCAACAAATTTTGGTTTTAATTGCACAAGTTAATTAATTTTCAATCCTTAGTAGCCCTTGAAAGGAAAATTAATGTGCTAAAAGTGTTGAGATATCAAGAGAATCAATGGGGCAGAAAAAAGCGGTTAATCTTTGGGCGATTTTTGCAACTCCACCTTGAACATTTGACTCAACATTTAGAGGCATTACAGGGTCATGGAGGGAAAGTCGCAATAAAAACCAACCATTTTCGTCTGGGGAAGTACAGGAAACTCGGATACCTTCATAATTATTAGGAACAACTTTCCAGTCTGATTGAGAGAGCGCAAAAGTCTGTAAATCTGTAATTACGCGATCGCCTAATGCTTTAAAATCCTCCACTCCCATCTTGATCCGAAACTCTTCACTCTCAACTGGCTCCTGCAAATTGGCAATCAAATCAGTGAGAGATTTACCCGCCAGTTTCGACTTGGCTAGTTCAATTAACAGCTTACTTACTAAATATGCACCATCATCAAGGAAATAATTTTCCTTCATTGCGCCATGTCCTGAAGTCTCGATCGCAAGCCAAGATTCTTGTCCAGACTGGTTTAAGCGGATAGACTCATTAATTACATTTTTATAACCTCGCTTAAAACGATGATGCACACCCTGCAAATCTTGCTCTATAAACTTGGTTAAGCCATCGGAAGTAATGGAATCTGTAACAATTGTTGATTGAGGATGCTCTTGTAAAACGATCGCGGAAATTATGGCAATCAAGCGATTACGATTAAGCTCCTTACCAAATTGATCGACAGCCGCACTGCGATCGACATCGGTATCAAATATAATCCCAAAATCCGCTTGATGTCTGATGACAGCTTCACAAATAGAAGCCATTGCAACCTTGTCTTCAGGATTGGGAACATGATTGGGAAAATTGCCATCGGGTTCAAGAAACTGACTACCCGTAATATCTGCACCCAAAGGCTGCAAAACCTTGTCGGCATAGAATCCACCAGCGCCATTGCCAGCATCAACGATGATTTTCAATCCTTTTAAAGGCTGCTCATAGTGTTCGGGATGATGGACAGATTCACGGATTTTAGTGACAAACTGATGTGCATAAACGGAAATAAAATCATGTTCGGTGATTTTACCTTGAGAAGATGAAAGTACAAATTCATCCTTTTCTGCAAGCGTGAGGATATCCGTGATATCTTTTTTTTCTAGACCACCTTGCGCCGTAAAAAACTTTAAACCATTGCGGTTAAAGGGTAAATGACTGGCTGTAAGCATAATTGCGCCATCGCAGTTAAAGCCATCAGTAATCGTGCTCATAAACATTGCAGGCGTAGAGGCGATCGCAAAGTCATAAACTTGACTACCTAACGCATTAATTCCTGCGATCGCGGATTGTGTTAATGCTGAGCCAGAGAGCCGACTATCGCGTCCGATGGAGATTAATAGCTCTGATGTTGGTTTATCTAGTTTCTGAGATAGCCAGCTAGAGAAGGCTTTGCCTAAGATGTTAACAACTTCAGGAGTTAGGTTTACTAATTCGTCAGGTACTCCTGCGATCGCTACGCCACGAATATCGGAGCCATTCTGGAGCTTCTTCCAATTAAAATCTTGCATTGTCATCTTACTTTTAAGCAGTCGCGTGCTATGCGGATGCATACAGTCTATCAACTTATACCAATTCCCGAAAGTAGCTAGCTGCACTCAAAATCTATAGTTGTTGGCAAGGAATGCGATCGCTTAAAACAGCCGTGGCGATCGTATATTGCGGTTTTTATTTTGCCTTCGGCAAAATAAAAACGCAAAACCCTTGCTAAGATTGTTTTTTGTTTTCAAATGAGTACGTACTCATTTGAAAACCGCAATAAGTACTAATCTCTAAATAAACTTCAGATGGAGCCTCAAAACAAAAATCCTCTTCTGGAAAAATTGCTCTCTCAATACATTCATCTAACCCAATCTGTAATCGAATAATTTTGTTGAAATTAGCTATATTCTCATAATCTTGAAATAGCTGATAAAAATCGTTTTTGTTAGTACTTCCGCCAGAGATAGAGATAGATACCCTAACTTTATCCTGAACAATCTCAGAAGAAGTTTTTATCTTCTCCTCATCAGAACCAAATTTTACGATATTAATAATGAGATTCCTAACCATGCAGCAGATCATATCTCGACGTGCATACACAATAGAATCATGATTCATTTCAAATAAAATCTGAATCCCTCTGGAGACTTTAATTCTGGACAACCTCAAGATGCTATCAGATATCACCTCATCAATCATAAATGTAGTATTTACTTCCTTGACCTTGATTGATTCAGTTGCAAAATAATTTAGAGATTTTTCGTAAACGTTCAGGGGTGTGTTTAGCTTTTGAATTTTTGTATGAAGCTCTGTAATTATTCAATCATTTCAATGATTGATTTAATTTGTTGCAACGATTGAGTTGATTGATTTAGCAATAAAACGTATTATTTGTAGCCCGCTGCTTGCAGAGAGAAAAGATGGGCATAGCGTCCATCTGCTGCCAATAACTGCTCGTGACTACCTTGCTCGATAATGCAACCATCTGCCATCACAATGATTTTGTCCGCCATGCGCACAGTCGAAAACCGATGGGAAATTAAAACCACCATCTGATCTTTGGTAAGAGAACGGAAATGATTGAAAATATTCATCTCAGCTTCGGCATCCATTGCCGCCGTGGGCTCATCGAGCACGAGAATGTCAGCTTGCGATCGCATAAATGCTCTAGAAAGCGCAATCTTTTGCCATTGTCCACCTGACAACTCTTGACCACCCTTAAACCACTTGCCCAACTGCGTCCCAAACTTTTGAGGCATATTGTTAATAAATGGTTTCGCCATGCCTTTTTCAGTCGCAATTTCCCATTCTTGATCGTCATTGATGCGTTCCACATCACCGACACCAACATTCTCGCCTACGGTAAATTGGTACTGTACAAAGTTCTGAAAAATCACGCCAATTCTTCTGCGTAATGTATCAATATCCCAATCATTCAAATCAACCCCATCTAATAAAATCCTGCCACTACTAGGCGTGTACAACCTCGTCAGAAGCTTGATTAATGTAGTCTTTCCAGAGCCATTCTCGCCCACGATCGCAAATTTCTCGCCATGCTGGAGATGCAGTGAAATATCCTTTAAAACAGGCTCTTGGCTCTCAGGATAGCAAAAAGAAACATTCTCAAATTGAATTCCTTCTGACCCAATTCCTTTAGTAATCTTGCCATGAGATTGGGGAACTGGCTTTTCTAAAAATTCGTAAAGATTAGCAAGATAAAGATTGTCTTCATACATGCCACCAATGGAAGTTAATGCTGATGCGAAAGTAGACTGCCCCTGGCGGAACACAACCAAATACATTGTCATTTCCCCTAGGCTAATTCTGCTAGCGATCGCGTCCATAACAATCCATGCATAAGCCCCATAAAATGCGCCCGTACTCAGCAATCCCAGCAGATAGCCCCAAAATCCTTTTTGAATTGTGAGATTGCGATCTTCCACATAAAGGCGATCAAAGACATCCCGATAACGCTGCAATAGCATTCCGCCTAATTGATAAAGCTGGACTTCCTTGGCGTAGTCTTCTCGCGCTAGTAAAGTCTCTAGATAATGTTGCTGACGGGTTTCAGGCGATCGCCATCGAAATAGTCTAAAAGCATGTTCTGAAAATCTAGTTTCGGCAATAAAAGACGGAATCGCCGCTAAGACCAAGACAATTACTGCCCAAACGGAAAAGTTTAATAACAATCCGCTAAAGGTCAATAGCGTTAATGCTGACTGCCCCAATCCAAAAATGCGACTGATTAAGGATAGCGGACGGCTAGAAGCCTGTGCTCGCGCCTGAGACATCTTGTCATAAAATTCCGAATCCTCAAAATGGGCAAGATCGAGAGTGAGCGCTTTTTCTAAAATCAAGACGTTCACATTTTGCCCAAGCAGCATACGCAGCAATGATTGAGATACGGTGAGTCCTTTCTGAACTGCTGCCAAAATCACGATCAAGATTGCTTCAAATCCCACGTAACTGAGGGCAAGATTTCGATCGCTTAACAAGCCACTCCTCGAAGCCAATACAACGCTATCAACGATCAGTTTACCGACATAGGCGATCGCCGCAGGTAACAGTCCACTCACAAGGGTAAAAATAGCGATCGCTAGGGTTAATCCACGGCTAGTCGTCCACACTAGACCTAAAGCCTTGAGCCCATAGCGAAATATTGTCAAAGACTTACGCAAAGTCTTTTTAAGAGATCTCTGTCCCTTTTGTTCACTTTTTTTCTTTTTTGTCATATAGCCATTTTATGCCATGGGTAAGGGCAATTCATGAATTGCCTTTACCCATAAAATTCCCTGTAAGCGATCGCTTAATTGATTGCCAATAAGCCCTGATCGGAAACTCAGTATAGTCACGGGTGATGGATAGCAGCACAATCAAATGACCAAAAAAAGTGGCGATCGCCCAAAACTTAGGAAACCACGCGAGAGGAGCATCTGGCTCAGTTGGAAAAAGATAGACGGCAATAGATGCGATCGCGGTTGGTACTAATACTAATAAAATCCCCAAAAAGCTTAGCCAACGGCTGTTATAAACCTGCACTGCATTTGCATTTTCCCAGCGCTTTCCCGTCCATGCCCATCGCAGTAAAGAGATTGTATCTGCCATCTTCAAAAATTGCTGACGTTGATCGGCGCTTTGCTCAAGGATAAAAATATGATTGCAAAAATCACAAGCCAAAGTTTCCATCATCGGCATGGGGGTGATCTTGCCACGCATACAGACAGGACAGGAGGACGATGGCGATCGCGAACTGGAATAACTCATTATTTACACTTTGACAATGTTTAGCAGTGGCGCAAAGCGTCTTACTAACATTGTAGAACAAATGAATTACCCCCTTTAATTCCCCCTTGCAAAGGGGGAAGACCAAAAATCTTGTTCCCTCCCCTTTGCAAGACTACCGTGTATACACAAGTCGGAATTACCCCCTT
>Ga0209990_10001316_pt1 | contig 21160 bp, 4 predicted proteins | sample NOAtaG_6_FD_187304 | JGI IMG/M metagenome (GOLD analysis project Ga0209990, IMG submission 187304) | Freshwater lake microbial communities from Lake Erie, under a cyanobacterial bloom - NOAA_Erie_Diel5S_2200h metaG (SPAdes) (version 2) | ecosystem: Environmental > Aquatic > Freshwater > Lake ...
GTAATTCTAGTGGTGATATTTTTACAGGATTTTCGTACAAGTCCAGTAATACAATATCATCTTGAATGGGCACACTTTGTAGTAGCGCCAGCAACTCTGGTCCAGCACGCCACATGCCGCCACGATAAGCAAACAGCATTCGTGCCTGGTATTTTTCTTTTAGTATGCGCCTTGCGGTGGCGTGATCAAAACGTGCTCGTGCGTGAGCAATCAAAGGTTCAGTATCCATGTTGAGATTTTACAGGATCTAGTCCTGCGTTGTCAACCTATTAGGCTGTGGTGGCCGCTACCGATGGGGTTCCCCAGGTATTGGTCAAATAGGTAGCTGAAGGTGGGAAATAGGTGACAATGGTGCAGGGTGCTGTGCCCGGTGTTGCGCCAGTTGGTGCTGTGCCACCCGAAATTGGATCACCGTCTGATGCTGACCAAAGGGTGGTAATGGTCAGTGCTGTGGAGCCTGCATTTTTGGCAATTGAGTGTTGAATAAAGTTGGCTGTATAAGGGGCAGTGTCTGCAAACTGTTTGTAAACAATGGTTGCGGCTGCGCCAGCTGTCAAGTCAAACCAGCCAGTGGTTGTGGCCAAGGTGTTTGGAGTTCCAGTGCCACCCACTTTGGTTGTTCCTGTGTAGGTTGTGCCTGCAATGGTTTGGCTGTAGTCGCCACCTGAAATGTAGATGTCGCCACACAAGGTATTGGCTAGGTCATTCCATTCTGGATCGCCAGTTTGGCCAGTGGCCGATTTGGCCACGTCAATTTTGATAACTCCGCCAGCATTGAAAAAGTATCTTGCAGCGTCTGCTGATGCAAACGTTACTGTGTTGGTAAAAGTAATGGTCCAAGTAGCGCCCGAAGTAGTTGCGGTCTTTGAGTTGGTACCAGTCCATCCTGTAAATTGAGTGCCCACTGCGGCTGCATTTCCGCGATTGTTATAGCAGTTTGTGATGTCTGTGTTTACCGCAGCCAACACACTGATTAACGATCCTGTGGTGGGTGCGCTTCGTGATGTAATTGTGGTGCCTTGATGACTGGCCATGCTGGAAATGGTATTGACCAAGCTGGCCCACTGAGTGGCACTGACTGTACCAGCTGCACTTACTGTGGCCAATGCACTTTGCCCATATCCAGCTGATGTTGTTCCAGTGCTCCATGTGGCGTTGACGTTGGCACCAGCGGTGGTACTAACAAAACCGTTATAATCAGTTGCTTGAATTAAGCCGCCAGCTACGTAAGTCATACTTTTTTCCTATTAATTCTTGATGGTCACAATAGCTTCAATTGTACCTTGATCTGGGGTAGTTTTGTCAACCAGACTACGTCCAATTACGTTAAATGCATTGATTTCGTTTCGCTGAGCTGCTCGAGCAATGCCGTTGCCAGCTGAAACCAATCTGTCGCCTTTTTTCACGTAACCAACTACTTTGACTGGAACTCTACCAGTCATAGCCACTGGTGGGTGTGTGTCATCACTGCCTGCTCCACCGTTCATTAGGTAAGCAGCTCTTGTACTTATCACACCAAACACATTTTCACTTAGTTCTTGTTGACTGCGAGTAATTTCTTTTTCGCCTCCCAATTCAACCACAGTACCAGCATCCATGACATCGTCAGCTGCAAATCGTTCTGCAACGTCAGCGTACAGTGCTGTGGTGGCCTGTGCAAAAATTCTGTTAAAGTAACCAGCTGAACTACCAATGTTGCCAACTGCATTGCCAGCACCGTTGATGATGGCAGTGGCTGCTGCGCCACTGTTGACTGTGATTGATCCACTGGTGATCATGCCACTGGTAGTAAACACTGCAACGTTAGCAGTGCCGCCCACAGAAATGTTGGCGTTGCCACCAGGTGCACCAATGTTGGCTTCTGTGGTGCCGTTAACAATCTTGGTCACGCTAACTGCCGCGCTCAATCCTGTGAGCTGACTGCCATTACCAAGGAAGAAAGTACCAGCAATGTTGCCGCTGCTGTCAATGTTACCTGTAGCACTGATTGCACCACCTGTGCGTAGGTTACCACCTTGTACGTTGGCAGTAGCACTAACGGTTGTGGCAGCCACCAATGTTGTGTTGACGTTACCGCCTGTGATATTGCCAGTTACGCTGGCAAGGCCACCAGATAAAATGTTACCACCGGTGATGTTACCAGTTACTCCCAGAGTAGTACCCACTGTGGCAGCGTTGGCCACAGCAAATGTACCGTTGCTGCCCAGGGCACGAGCTACGTTAAACAGAGTGCCAGCCACGTTGGCTTGTAGTGTAAGATTGCCACCACTAATAGATGCAGCAACTATACCATCATTTGTGCTCTGACTAATTTGTACAGCATTACTGGTTCCAATAAAGATACCATTGGCATTGTTAACTTGCAAACGACCTGTGGTTGCTGTGTTAGCAGTGGCTCGCATGAAGTCTGTTGAATCCAGTGTGTCTAGGGTTTGAGCATTTGTGGCTGTACCACCAAACACTGCACTGGCATTACTGGTCAGTGTGATACCAGGATATATTGTGGTAAAGCCTGAAATTGATGGACTAGGAGTAAACTGTGCGTCTTTGCTGACATAGGCCACAACTTGGTTGGCATCTTCCAAGGCCACAACAAAGTGATTGGTAACACCGTCACTCAGCGTTCCAGGAACGGCACCAGATGAACCTTGAGCTTGTGTATATGCAGGGCCCACTACCAAGAATGCTGTGCCAGTCCAGACTTTTAACTGCTGGTTTGTAGTGTCGTACCACAGATCACCTGCAACGTTACTGGTTGGTGCAGTGGCTTGACTGGTAGCCGCGCTGATTGTTTTCCATACTGCGCCGTTGTAAACTTTCAACAGTAAGTTGCTACTGTCCCACCAAAGTTGACCTTCTAATGGGCTGGCCAGCAGTGCATTTGTTGGGTTACCAGAACTGGCTGGGCTTGAAAAGTTTTCTAGATGACGAACAAAGTTTTCATCTAGTAACTGTCCGTAACCAGCGTAGTTTTTACCCACAAGGGTCACGCTGCTTGAAGTATTTGTAGTACCGTCTGCCACTGTTGCAAAAACTGTGCCATCGGTAAGGGTAATTGTATATGCCATGGGGGTTGCCGTTCCTCTAGTTCAATATTTATACAGCATTGATATTGCTCAATGTCTGAATTCGCAAGGTGTAATCAATTTGAATTTGACGATTCAAACTCTTTTGTACAGGGTGAAAAATCACGTGGGTAATCAGGCGCAGATTATCTGCTGCCCCGTTCCAAACTTTGAGTCCTAGTTCATCAAATACAAATTCACCGTTGAAATTGGTGCTGTTGTCAAATGCCTGTTGTTCAGGCGGTTCGCCATAGTCCAACAAGCAAGTTACCAAGATATCTGAGTACACATTACCTGAAGTGTGCAACACAGTCATTTTGTTGTTTTCAGGGTCTGTGTCTGCTGCTGAGTTGTCGTTGACTACTTTGGCATAGGTTTGATTGTACAAGTCAGCATTTTGTCCTGTGGTATTTGGGGGCAAATATGTGATAACGCCAGTGGGGTCTACCGAACTACCGCCATTGCCAAACGCCATTTCATAAATGTAGCCTAGATTTCTATCGCTTAGAGTTTGGGCCATAGCAATGCTTATATTTTCATAATGAATAGCATTGTGATCATTGTAAAAAATTTCGCCGCTTTTGGGATCATGTATCTTGACATGTCCTGTAATTTTGGCCAGTCCTGGAGTAATCATGCGCGGCCCTCCACATAGGTTTTTTGTGTTTTAGGGTCAAAAATGCGCATGTGAGCTTGCACTGAGATTGACCCCTGCTCATTGGGGCGACGTGGGGTCGCGGGTTTTGCAGTGTGTTGAGCGGGTTTCTGTTCGTTCTTTGACATGGTCAGTTATTTACCTTATAAATCGCCCTGGAGGAACCTTGCAGATGCAGTTTGACTTTCTTGCAGGCTCAACTCTCGTTCAGCTTGTGTAGTGACCCCGTACCACCAAGTGCCCCGGCGTGTCAGTATGGTTACTTCAACGCCTTCCATGGGCGGAATTAGCGGATCTATAGGATCGTTATTGGTTACAAATTCAATAGTCAGCGGTGAATCGTCCCCGCCAGCATCGGTGCAAATCCAACGATATTGACTGGTGGCTGTGGTATCACTGTAGTTGTACTGACGAATACCGCCCACATAAACTTCAATGCTTTCAACATAGATAGAGCTAGAGTCACCAAAATCATCAATGCTGATATTGGGAGCATAAAACACCGTTGTGGTGCCATCTCCCATGCTGGTGTCACTGATTACATAGTCTTGCAATGATTCTGGTCCAAGGTTGCCACGACCAATATCGTACACTGCTGATCCCACAGCATGGCTAGCAATACCAGTGCCAGCTGTGCCGCGCAACAATCCAGTCAAAGAGTTATTGGCCAAATTACGTTCGCGGTAGGTGATGCGCTCACCGTTGATGGTAACAACGCCAAGAATTCCAGCTGTGAGATCAGGGTTGTCTAGCGCCGCAACATTTTGCACATAGATTATGTCACTAGAAGTACTGAGAGCCTGTGCCAACTCAGTGGTAGTAGCAGGTGTAATTCTGTAAGTAGCTTGCACTCCGCGCATGTCTTGGAAAATACGGAATCCTATGGCTTCAGGCACAACTGAATCAGTGCACTCGGTTGCAACCACAATGTCGTTGGTTTCGATTGGTCCAGCTGCTAGAATCAAATATTGACCGTCAACTGTGTAATCTTGGCCTTCAAACAGTCTGTAACCGTTCAATGTGACCCACAACCGACCAGCTGTGATACCTGTGCGCAGCAAATCAAATTCGTTTGTGGGAATTGCTGTGCCCACAGTGTAGTCATAAGTTCCTGGGCCGCCACTAACTGTGCCTGTGTCATAATCGGTACTGTCGTAAGGTTCGTTAATTGTGATACCTGTAGTTACGGGTCCAACCCAAGTCAAAGTCAACAAGTTTTGCTGAGCAGTGTCGTTCCAACTGGTCACTGTAAATCTGTCATCAACATTTACAGGCACAATTAGTTCTACTGAGTTTCCAACCACAACATAGTCAGTCACTGTGGTAACAGCAATCAGTACTTGTGTACCACTAGCTGGCGGCGCATTGAAAACAACTTGTCGTCCAGGAACTTCACTACCATCCCAGTTAGTAACACTGTAGTCTCCAACTACAGCACCAAAACTCTGTACTTGTAGTTCATTGTTGACCCAAACATTAACATCAGTTTGTGCATCAATAATCTGTTGACTGTAGCCTGTGCGTTGAGGTAGACCAAATGATAAACTGCTGTCATCACCAATCCACTCAATTGATGCTGCTGGTCGCAAACGCACTCCGTTCTTGGTCACTACAAGATTAGGTGCATTGGTACCAGATAGCGTGCCTGTCAGGTTCAATGTTGGATTGGCCACTAGGTCAACATCAGCCACAAAGTTTTGTATGACTGGTGCACTCCATGAATATTGATCTGGTGTGGTGTAACCCATTACCACCAAGGCAACATTATCTGCAACACCAATTGGTGTATTCCAGGTAACTTTGCTTTGCAATGTGGGCACAAAAGCAAACCAATAATCCACATTGGTTATTTCAATTCCCACAGGTACATCTTGCAGGGCTCGGTAATAGGTACCACTGTTGTTGACAACATCAAGTTTTACGTATGAATTGCCAATAGCCCAGGTCAGGCTGTCAATATAGGGTTCCCAGGTCACCCCAGTCAAATATTCACCGTTAACAAAAGTAACTGCATTCCAAATTTCAGCATCGTTTACTGGCACAATAACATAAGATCCAGCTTCAGTTCCAGTATAATTTGCTCTAAACAACTGACTGCCGCCACCAACTTCATATACGTTGATGTTTATAATATCACCAGATGTTGCATTGGCTATGATTTCAATGGTTTGATCGTTCCAATTGACATAGTAGTCAAGATTGCTAGTCATGTCAACACCAGCAGTGACGTTACTCACTATGATCTGTACCGGGCGCTCAACCACACCTTCCCAGCTCAATATACTGGTTATTGCTGGTACGTAGGTATATCTCACGGTGCCAATTTGGAATCCGTGGCCATTGCCTTGCCAGTCAGACCCTGGACGAGTAAACACTCTCATGTCCAAAGTGTCAAATTCACTACCGTTGATCAATTCTTCAGGGGCATGACCTTCGTAAGGTCCAATAAATTCGCCACCGTTGACATTGATGCTGGTGAAAGTTTCGCCCAGTGTTAGATCTGTAAACTCGCTTTGGTATTGTGCGTCAACTGGTATGGTGCCCAAGAAATAGTCGCCCCATACCTGCACGCCCGGATAATCTACACCATCAATCAAGAGTGGTAGCTCAAGTCCAGGTAAGTTAACTCCAGCTACATAGTAGCCCATGGTACGGTCTACACCCGACAATTCATTAGCTGGTACCAATACCCAATCTTCTAAGTTGAATGTTGGGCCAACGTTAGCTGAACTACCGTCAGAATTTGCGGCTCTCCATACTCGGTCATCATAGCGTACCAAAGTTCCATTTTCGTAAGTTCCAGTAGACTCCCAGGTCAAAACTTGTGTTTGATATTGGAATCTATCATACTTGATAACTGTGCGGAAATCTCTCACTAAGTCATTGGTGAGTCTTGCATAGGCTCTTGCGCCAGTGCCGTTGCCACCTTCAAACACCACAGTGGGCGTTGATTGATATCCAGATCCGTAGTCAGTGATATTCACCGCCACAACTTGGCCCACACTGTTGATCACTGCCACGCCAGTGGCTGGGGTAGCAGCATCGCCTACAATAGTAACTTGTGGTGGTGCCTGATACCCAGTGCCTTGATTGACCATGACAATTTCACTTAGACTCAATAGATAATTGTTGTACCATTGTGTGTAAGGCCACTCTTGCCAAACTGTACTGCTGGCTGGCAAGTCACTCTTGTCATTACTGATTTCTGCCGTACCATGATCGTATGGCAACAATACTGGGCTAGTAAATTGTGGAATCTCTAGACTGGTATTGTAATAAGCCGGTACATCAAAGTCAGTCATGTCGCCAAAGAAGGTGTTCAAACCATTATACTTGAGATTGAATTCTCGTACTTGCACGTGATATGGCTTGACTTCTTGAATGTAATCAGACACAAATTCTTGATTGTCACGCACATAGTTCTGGAATGGCAACAGTTCACGGATTCTATGATCAACGTCAATCAAGGATGTTTTTACCAGCCATTCTGGAGCAGAAAATTCGCTCAACACAAAGTTAAACATCAGCACCAAAGCTCGGTTGCGTTCTATTGCAAGATCATCAACAAACAGTTCTTCGTTAATGGCTTGAATGATCTTGCGAGTTTCAATCACAGGCTCTTGGTCAAAGTATTGCGCATCAAAAACTTCTAAGTCAAAACCAAATCTGCCCAAGGCATAGTTCCACAATTCTTCAGCAAATTTAATGGTGCCATCTTGCAAGCCAACACGACTCCAGCCAGTGTCTTCTAGCAAATAAATTTCCCACTTGTTCTGTGCGTTGGCAGTGACTTTTACGCTAGACCCCACTGGCACAGTCAGTGTACTCAACGCACTGTACGTGAGTACTTCAGCCACGGGCTTGATGCTGAAGTTATATCCAGGACGATACCAATTGATATAACTCCAGTAGTCTGGAGTGTTGTAATTTTGCACACGGGTCAGTACCAGTTGTCGGGCACCCAACAAAGCTGGATCAGTTTCCACAGTGTAAATTGACCACAAACCTCGATTGTTGGAATCGCTAACAACCAAATATCTATAGCCCAAAGGCACAGCATAGATATTTTGGAAACTTAAAATTTCCAAGTTTGCCACACGCAGATCCCACAAACCACTGTTGGCACTGGGCTCAGGCTCGGCACTGTTTAGCAGTACAAAACTGCGGCTTTCACTAATGGGAAACTGCGCCAATACTGTATTGGCTCGTGTAAAATAATTACGAAGTGCTTCAAATCTGTCCACAAACATGCTTTGTCGTGGCCTAAACTGCACGCCGTATCTTTCGGCCACGTTCAAATTGGGGTCAGGTACTTTGTTACCAAATGTGTCAACACCACAGAAGCTGTCTTGTAGCTTGCGATACAAGTTTGCACTCAAGAACCCATCAGCTCTGTCTTGTGCAATCAATTCATATTCTACGTGAACATTGTCATTGGTGAGTTCACGATCAAATTCGATATTCAAGATTGTGTCTTCGGCTTCAATCAAAGTTTCGCAGTTATACAAAGCAGTAGTACTGGCGTTGATTGGTGCAATGTACGCAATGCCGCTGGCTCTTGGATTGGCAATGTACTGCGCCACAGTGTTGACGCCTAGTGTTTTGCCTTTTTGTGTGGCAACTTCAGTCAACCCACGTACCCAGAAGAAGTATTGAGTGCTAAAAGTGCCATTGGTGCTCAACACTGAGTTAATGCTGTAACTCACTGTGTCGTGCGGAATACCAGGGCCAGTGTAATTGGCTGGAGGAACTGGACTCACAATCCACTGATATACATCAACACTGGATCCAGGGAAAATTTGTCCCCAGCGACGGCTGGCGTACACAATGTCGTCTTGGTTGGGGTCAATAAATCTCACTGTGCTGATATCCCACCACACTTCACCTACATGTTCTGCGCCCCAAGTTGTGCCGCGAATGTTGATAGGACCAGCATTGTAACTGGCAGGATCCACGGCGCCTATATAATCAATGTTTTGTTGTGCGGCCCCTAGTATTTTGCCCTGCAAGGGATTGAAGAAATCCAAAAATTCAGTCTTGGCTGATGTCACGCGATCATACAAGAATACTCCATTGAGCAATCTAACATCTACTGTAGGCTGCTCTAATCTAATTGGTACCCAGCTAGGTGTACGAGTTTGATTCTCAAATACAAACACACTGCCAAAGTTAGCTGACGATGAATCTTCAAAATCGTTGCCTGGTGCCCCAATCATTAGGTTGCCCGACACATAGTTAACTGCTATACCAAACTGATCGTAGCTGTCAAGACTGACGTTGGAAATTTGATCACCAAACACAAACTTACCAGGATTGGTCACAGTCATACTAGAACTGGGCAAGTAATCAAATGTGTATGCGGCTCCACTTTGAACAATCACTGAGAAGAATATAGTAGCGCCAGCATCAAAATCAGTTATGCCGTCGTCAAATATAGTTTCCAAATACAGAGTACCTCGTGGAGTACCCACTACCAAATTGGTAGCGCCAGTGTCAATGCTAAGGCTTGATCCAAAGGCTGCGTATTCAACAGGATAAGGACTTTCAATTGTTTGAGTGTAAACAAAAGTGTCAAAATTTAAATTGTAAAATGTTGATCCCACGCTGCCAGGTGCAACTTGTAACTTGTCGCCTACTGGTGCTGCATTACTGTTTTTAACGCTGAGAGTTAGATACCCGTCAGTTGATACTGTGGCAGTGACGTTAGGCACTGCGGCATTGATGGCTGCTGCTAGACCAGTGACATTTTGATTGGGAGCTATTGGCACTGCAACATCAATATTGTTAACGCGGATTGTGTCACCAGCAGTCAACGTTGGGTTGGCTGTGAGTGCAGTGATTACTCCGTAGGTTCTAGACTGGTTGACTTGTCGTTCAACCACGCCACCTTTAAAAATTTGCACACTGCTTTGCGGAGCACCTGAGTACAGACTGCAATTATAGTTGCAGAGCTCTACTGCTGAACCATAATTGCTAAATTCAGCCACAGTGTTTTGTGACACAGTTTGTACCAGTTTGAATTGATTGGTTTCAATTTGCACTTCATCGCCCACTGCCAAGTCAGCATTGAGAGTCACTGTGTTACCGCTCACTGTGAACGTATTAGATGACGACAGTGTGGCAGCAGTTTCGTTTATGAGGAATACATTATTGACCAACACACTGACTGGTGCAGTCACTGTGCCTAGCACAGTAAAGCTGATTGAACTAGGGTCGGTGCCGTAGATAAATCTTTGTACGTTGCGGTCATACACATACACCGCACCAGCCTCAGCGTTGCCATCAACAGTGGCATCAGGGGCGCCTACAATAAGAGTGCGACCGTCGGTGCTGCAACTGATAGTTTCGCCAAATCGCACGTTAGCTCCACCCAATGTGATTGTGTCTACATAGGTAAAGTATGATTGAGCTCGAGCCGCAATAATGCTGCCTTGCGCAGGACTGTTCAAAAAAGTGATATCTTTGGTTGTAGCATTGAATGTATAGTCAATGTTGGGTCGTTGCAATACTTCGTCAACCAAGATGGTAAAGCTATAGATATCGCTGACTGTAAACAAAAATTCGTTCAGTGAGAACGTGGTAGCCAACGCAGGCGGAGTGTAGGCAATGGTAAAACCAGTGATACCGCCAGTTCCATCAACACTGGTAATAGTCAATACAATGGGATTTGTGCCGCCAAAACTGGCGCCAGCAATGGTCACCGTATTGCTTACTGCGTACCCAGATCCTAAGTTAAAGATGCTGACACTGCCAGCATCGCCACCAGGTTGTCCCACTTCACCACGTGTGCGAACAATGGTAAATGCAGCATTGGTTCCTAATCCACTGGTTGAAGTCTGTGGAACATTGTAGTATGTTTGCCCGTCAAGTTGTTTACGACCCAGTCTGCGAATTGTTACCACACTGCCGGCTGGTGGTACAGTGATAAAATTAACAGTGGTAAAAGATGCATTTACTGTGTAATCCGTACCTAACAAATACAACGTATCATCTACTGTAATATTGATTTGAGTGTTGGCATTGATTTGAATGGTGTTGGAAATTGCATACGCTGTGGTTACACCATCGGCTAGCACACGGACAAATTGATCTTGCCAGTCAACTCTACCATAGGCGTGCACACGATTTTTGCCAGGTTCGCCAACGTACATCCAACGTTCGTCTTGACTCATCACAACACTATAGCCAAACTCGCCTTGATCAATGCTGACTGATCCTGGCGTGGTCAACAGTTGCCACAAGAAATATGGATTTGTTCCCGGTTGTGCAGATGCCGGATCTTTGTAAATTACAGCCACATAGCCGTTGTTGGCTTGACTGGCTGATCCCAAACTGGCACTGGCACCAGCTACAGCCCAGTCACGTGCACCAAAATCAACTGCGTTACCGAACCCTCTAGTACCAGTGACATCAAGTGTGAGTATGGCATCACCGCTAGGCAGCGGGCTAATTGGTATGTATTGATCAGCAGTGCTCTTGACATACACATATACTGCACCAGTTGTGGTGCCACTGCCAAATCCGTAGTAAGGACTACCAACCAGGGCAGCAAAACGATTCAATGCTTGTGCTACACTGTAACCATATTGTTCATTGGCGTCAAGATTTTCTGGGGCCAGCGTGATTACATCACTAAACACCTGTTGTTTTTCAAGCACTTGCCATTTGCCTGTGCCATCATCATCTACCCAAACTCTTGCGCCAGGCAAAATTTCATTGGCGTAAGGCAATGTGCCCACATCAGATGCCTGTGCTACTCGCATGGTTTGTAGTGTAAATGCCAGGCCAGTGCCGTTGATTACTGTGCGATTTCCAATTGGTACAAACGCAATGGTTATCTTGTTTAGAGATGGTACTGTCAATACCTGGTACACACCGTCAACTTCGGTATCAAAGTATTTGATAATGATAGTATCACCAACGCTTAGTCCGTGTTGTTCGGTGAAAATTGCAATACTGCTACCATCAAGATTGTCACAGATATGACTGATTACTCCTGGTACATGATTGGTTCGGTAAATGTTCCAGTCATAGTCGTTGACTTTGGCAACCCAAATACTGGTTCCAGTGTAGATGTCATTGATATTGGCTTCAAGACTGGCAGGATCAGACAATTGAAATACTGTGATATCAACGTCGTTGAGATTGACATATCCAGCTGTGGGCAAAGCAGTGTCTGTGGGCACATCAAAAGTTTCGGGCAATATGTCAGTGCTGGTCAGTTTGTAACTTTGTCTCCATACGTCACTGAGCAAAATTGTTTGATCAGCTTGACTGGCTTGCTGTGGATAAACCACTTGTACCAAACTGGGGCTGGCACTCAACAATGCACGATTCAGTCGTAACTCAAAGAAACTGCGGTTGGCGTTGGCTCCGTACACTGCACGTTGCACAGCCCAGTTTTCATAAATGTCATAGTTACCAGCTTCTTTGCCAAGGTTGGCATTGGAGAACAATTCTGCAGAAAGAATAGTACCTTTACTGCCCAAGAATTGTCGATAAACATTGACCTGACTAACATCGTCAAGATTCAGTGCTGCCATGTATTGTCGTGGACGGAATCCAATCAATCCATAACTCAACAAGTCATTGTCGCCTTCAAGATTGGCGCTGTTGATGCTGTAGCTGTTGGCCAACTGATTGGCTTTGTTGGCCAAGTTTGGCAATAGCCCAAGCTCGATCTGTGTGTAATCACTCTGCACCCAGTCATTGTAGTTGAACAACGTGCTGGGTTGCACAATGGTCAATGCTGACCAATAAGTGTTTTTGTACTTGACAATTTCACCCTTGCTGTAGGTTCGCAAGCCAGTCCACTCTTCAACATTGTCTTGGTTGAGTATGAAACCTTGTGCGTCAACACTGCCATTCCACTCAGTGGTCGTTGCAGCCACAATATTCAAACGACTTTGGCGTGCACCAGTTATGGGCTCATAGATTAAGTCGCCGAACACTGAAACATTGTCCAACACAATCATGTGTTCGTAGGCGGTGTATTTGATGTCAATAAAACTTAGAGTTTGGTCATTCAGTGGTTGCACTGTGAATGTGTTGTCAACCCGCACAATGTTGAGATTGCGTGTGGGCAATTCTCTACGATTTTGATCCAACAATAAATCTTCACTGGTTTGTGCTTTGATACTGTCTACCACAGCATCGTCTCTTGTGATTGACAAACTAAATGCCAAGGGATTTAGATTGATCAATGCATCTTCACTCCAACCTTGTTGGCTCCAGTACAAGAATTCTGTTACCATTTGTTGCCAAGACAACACATAACCATTGGCTTGATTGTCAAATGTTAAACCTTGTGTTTCTAAAAATTTGCCATAGCTCAACAAAAAGTCAGCCACACTAGACAGACTACTGAAAATAAATCCGTATGGCACAGGCACTACCGTTTTAGTGTAAACAGTTGGTACTTGAACTGACACTCCACCTGCTGATATAGTTTGCAATTTGCCTGCTGGCACACTTTGCAAAACGTTAAAATAAGGCTGGGTGGTGCTGTAGCCACCCACAGAATATCCGCCAGCCACTTGTTGAATCAACACTGAACTATAACTGGTCCTATCAAACGGTTGATTTTTATACAACAACAAATTGTAACTTTCATCAGGAATCAAGAAAGTTGTATTTGTTGAGTTAGGGCTAGATTTTTCTGTGTAAATCTTGATATATTGTTTGTCTGAGAAGCTGGCCATGCGATAGCACAGTCGTACATCAAGATTGGCCAAATCATCAGTTAAATCTTGTGTTGAATCAAGTCCAGTTTGACGGTTGTAGTCCACAATCCAGTCAATGTAACTGGCCTTGGATACTCCGTTACCATAAACTTCAATGCCATTGGCATCAAGACGATAACGATCATTGTAAAGATACTGATCAAACTCAGCATTGTAGCGATACAAATCCCGGTCTGCAAACAAAGCAAAGAATTTGGCCGGACGTGTTAGAGCCAACAATCTCATTACAGCAAACGGATAAGAACTAGAGTTCCACCATGAAGCTTCTACCGGGCCGCCGTCGCCTACTGCCCAGCTCTTGCGAAACTGTTGAGGATCATAGGTGCTGACTACACTTTGTAATGGTGCTAACAATTCACCTTCACTACCAGTTGGAATGACTTGTGTAAGGCTTGGTCTTGCAAACTGCGGCAGCACATACGGAGCAATTGGGTCACGAACCAAACCAGCTTCTAGATCATCCCACAACACCAAGTTGTCAGCAGTGTAAGGGGCAGTGCCGTAGGTTTCATCCCACCAACTGGGCTTGACCGAGAATCCCAGCATTTCCCATGGTGTAAATTCTGGCTGTTGAGTATCATAGAAATAACGATAGATACCACGCCAAGCACCCAGCAAGTTTTCACCATTGAGTCTATTTTGTGCTTCGCTATAGTTGTAGGTAAATTCGTTTGTGGCAGAATACTGTTGCTCTTTGTAATCCAGTTTGTTCCAAGCCACATAACTCAAGAGTTCCTGTGCTAAGATATTGTTTACTTCAGATGCTGAAAATCCAGTGTCACGGAACTGTCCTGGTATTACGTCATACACTGACAGTGGTACTGGGTTGTCATCTAGTTTTAAATTGTTGTAAATTCTAGTTTCAAATTCTAGCAACACGTCATCGCGAATATCGCCAAAAGTTTTTGTAACTGATCCATCATGACCTATGATAACTGTCTGGTCGCCTTTGGAAGTTTTTTGTATCACTATCTCAGGTTGCCAAGCAGGATACAACCCCAATTTGGTAGGTGTGTTGGGCACGAAGTTGCCATATGTTTGAACATATTCACGAATGGTAATAACATCGCCCACTGACAGTGAAACAAGGATAGTCACACGCGGGCCGTCTGTGGCCACAACGTATTCTAAATCACGGGTAAGAATTTCATTATTGAGATACACATTCATACCAAGGTAGTTGGCAGATGTATAGTTGTAGACTTGTATGGTATCAAACACATTGGTGGTAATAAAACTCACAGTGTAGTTGGTTTCATTATACACTGCGCCACTAGGCACCATGTCACTCCAATAAAATGGCTGTGTTTCTACTTTGCCTAGAGTAATAGTCTCCATAGCAGTGTCAAGTATTGCAGCAGTAGTTTGAAAATTAATTTCTTGCGTCAACACCGAGTTCAGCATTTGATACTTGAACTTGATATATTCTTGACTGTTGTAATCCAATGAATTGAAAATGTTAAATTGGTCACTGCGCAAAAAGTATCCGGCCAAGGTCAGTGGTGCTGACTGTTGCAAAATAGTCAGGCCATATGGTCCAATATTGCCAAGGTCTCTAGTGTTGTTGGCACCAGAAATTGCTCCCGAAATGGTGGGCAAGTTTTCACAGATACTTTGATACTGTTGACGTATAGTACCCAGTGTGAACTGATCGCTGTTGCCATTGAGCGGATTGTTTTCAAGATTGATTGGCACTTGATAAAATGCCACTTGACTGGTTTGTTCACTCAACACCAAGACTTCAATGATATCTCCTGGTATGTAAGTTTCTTTTAATGTTATAGCAGTGCTGTTGGCAGTTCTGGTATAGGTGTATTTGCTGGGTTCTTGGAATGCAGAACCAACATAAATTTTTATTACAGGAACTATGTCAGGATCATTTACTCGTATATCAAGATTTAGTGTGCTGGTTGAGTATGTAAACTTAAACTGTTGATACACTTTGGTGGGTGTGGCAGCGTTTTGCCAACCAATTAACCTCTGGTACTCTGTGCGGGTTGCATATTCTCGAGCCGAACCTGAACTGATTGGCAAAGTAACTGATACATTGTCAAGGGTGTAAATGAATGTATCTTTATACAAATTGTTGTCAAATACAATGTCTCCAACGTTTTGTAGATTAAGATACTGCAAAGGAAATTTCAACACTACGTCAAGAATACCACTGTCGCTGACTGCATAGCTGAACAACTTACTGCCCACAAAGTCTGAACTGGGATAGGTGGCTCTGTCTCCAAAGCTAATGCCGTTGGCATCGTATACATTGAATAACGGTGCTTGTTGAACACTGGTTTTTTGCTGTGCTTCAAACCACTCATTACCGTCATACCAAAAGGTCAGTCCCTTGAGATCAGTGCCATCCAAGCATACTGTGCATTGATCAGCCAAAATTGGTGCGTCAGTTGCTGGCACCAAGTGTATGATCGGTTGTCCATTGTAGGGCAATGGTATGGGCGGTGTAGAGTCTGGTGTTACAAATTGTACCACCCAAATTTTGTTTCTAACATTGGCATCTTCATCAGCAGCAAAAATCACTCTTGAGCCGTCAATTAGTGTATATCCATCTACTGTGTAACCAGTGCTGCCTTCTACGTTGCTAAATGCATCAGTTTCTTCAAAGTCAATTATGTCCACTGGGGCTTTGCCGCTGGTGCCCATGTTGAACAATCGAATACCTGGACGAAACTGTATAATAGGTCGTTTGGCTCGATAAACATTGTCCAACACTGCCACAGTGTTGTTGTAATCAGCAGTGGCATTGATCACATCAATGTGAAACCAACGATTGCTGCGTGACCAAGCATTGAGATCTTTGCTGGCTCGGTCAATGGTAAGATAATCAAGCTCATCTGGTTCTGTAGCTATGGTGCTGTCATTGGCATCAACTACATAAGTTTCAGGGGTAACAAAATTTGTACCTGGCAGTAGTTCAATGCTGGAACCCACACCGGCTACATAATATTCACGATTGGTAATGGTCACGCCATTCATGGTACCACTGCCAGTCAATAAGTTAACTGGCAATCCGCCTAGAGTGGCGCTGATGCTGAATTGATATGCACTGGCTATGGTACTGACATAGTATGTATAGCCTGCTGACAAGCCGCCCAATGTAGTGCCAGTAAACACAATCTGCTGACCTTCGTACAGGCCAGCAGTGCTGATGGTTGTGATATAGTTGGTGGCGCTGTTGGTGTTTGAACACACAATAGATCCTGTGCCAGACCCATAGCTGGCAGGATATACATCGCCTGTGAATCTAACTTTTAAGCCATTGGTAAACTGCACGCCATTGGGCGAAGTGTATTGCTGTTTTCCCAAAATGTCATCAATGTACAGTGTGCTACTATCAGTTTGATCCAATAATTTAATTGTGCCAAAAATTTCAGGATCAGTGCCGTCTTGGTAGTACAACGTGTCCATGGTAGCGGTCAACAATGGAATCTGCGTTAATTCCCCAGCAGCAGTTTTGTACCAATTGGTACTGCTGTACTGTGCCCCGTATCTAATTGTGAATTTTTCTAGGCTAGCAATGTTTGAAGTTTTTGCCAACTGCATGTATGTGTAACCATTTGCAGTCACATAATTGATGGTATAGATTTGATAACGGTCATTAACAGGTATTACAGTGACTTGGTCAAATGTAGTAGTGTCGTAAGTGCCAGGCAAAGCTTCGTTAGATGCACCTGGTGCCACTGGGTCAAACAATGTGGTTTGTAACCATCCACCACCTTCGGCATCTTCAATAGGATTGGTAAACACCACGGTACGACCATTGAGATATGTAATGCCATCAATACCATTGTAAGTGTTGATAAACTGATCAACTGGTTGATTGTTGATTTGATCAAACTTCATTGTGGTCAACAAATCAACTGTGCCAATGTCTGTTAGATTGTAGTAAAAATCTTGTGCAGTTTTATAAGGTACGTCAAATATAATGGTTCCAAGATCTTCACCGTTGTTGGCCACACCCAAAACATCTCTGCTGGAAATATTTGGAGTTGATGGAATACGGCCAGAAATGCCTGGATTGGTTTGAATCCAAAATCCCGGGCCAGTGCCCGGAGTGCCGTCAACAATCTGCAATGTACCATGCATGTTGGGTTGATTTTGTGCAGAGTAATAAAGAGTGTCGGGTGCATCTTGTGGCACAACAAATGTGACCAAGCCCAAGATAGCACCATTGCGATTTACGCCTGAATTGTAACTGTCGCCTACACCAGTGGTGGGTGCTGTTTTGATCCAGAAAGGATAGGCTCCAGTCAATGCCAAGTTGAACACATAGGTGTTGCCACGAGCCAATGTCAACGTGGGATTGTTTTGGAAATCAATGTTGTAGGCTGTGGTACCAGTGTTTTTTACTCGATAGTTAACAGTTTCCTTGGCATTTTGTGCCACTTGGAAAGTGTAACTGCCGCCTCGTACCAATTCAATTTGTGGATTTTCTCCAGGTACTCCAGAAAAAGTGTAAACACCATTTTCTCTTGTGACAACAAAATTGTCACTGAACGGCACGCCGGTGGCACCCACATCCACTGTGTCTGGGCCTGTGGGCAACCAATAGTACTGAGCAAAGTTTACAAATGCGTCATAATCAATAAACGGATCCCAGGTATAGTAGTCGCTTTGATACAAGCGGTCTGGGCGGCCGCCGTTACCGCCTTGGAACGATATAGCATCGGCCATGCCTGGGTAGGTTATTGCATTTTTAATAACATTGGTGTCGGACTTTAGACTGATTACGCCAGGTTCTAGCTGGTAGTTGGCTCTAGTAGCATTGGGTTCAACTACGTATTTGTCGTTGGGGTTGACACCAGGGCCCACAGTGCGGCCAATGTAACCTTGTGTTTTCTTAAACTTGGGCTCTTGAATCAGCTGATCAAGAGTGGCAGCCAAGAATTGCTTGTTGGCGTCAGTCTGAAAAATCTGTGGTAGAAAGTCAACGCTTCGTGTTCTGGCCATTAAATTACTCCACTACCAGGGGCAGTACGCAAGTTGGTACTGGTCAAGGCTTCAATCACATCAATGTTGTCAATGGTTGCACCATTGGCAAAAATTTCATTAGGCTGACTGCGTATTTCATACAAGTCGCCAAAACTCTTTTGTGGGTCCAAAGGTACCAACACCACAGAACTAATGATAGTTCCTAGCTGTCGGTGTAGGTATGCAGCCAACTCTGAAAAATAGAATGTGTCACCAAAGTTCCACTTGTCAATTGAAAAATAATTGTTCATTTCAGCTAACACTGCACTTTTAATTTCACTGGTACTGGCTGTGCTGTTTTGTGCACGAATAACTTTGATTGTGGCACGTAGAGTCGATGCTGCCTTGGCACCAAACAACGGCTTGAACGTGACTGAGTTCAATACAATGTTGTCACTGATCATTTTGTAGTCTTGTAATTTTTGATATTCAGTATTAAGCTCATCAATTGATGGTGGGCTGGGCTCAGTCACTGTGCCTGTGGTATCTTGCAACCAGTTTTGATATGTAGTGTAATAGCTTTGAGTTACCACATACAAGTCAATAATGTTGGTGGTACCAGGATCAATTCTTGAAGTCAGCGGCGCATTGTGACGATACTGGAAGTACAAGCTCTGACGGCCACTGCGAGCAATCCAACCAGTGACTTCGTCAAGTACCAGCACGCCGGTTACAGTTTGACTGAGTTCATAAAATTTTTCATCAGTGTAGGCATAGAATATCTGTCCTGGACTCCACTCTGATTTGACCAATTCAATGTCATCTAATGTGGCATAGTCACTGTTGACCACTCCTGGTTCTACCAGCAAATAACGTTGCAAGTTGTCAAAGTCCACAGTCTGTTGTAAAAACACCCAGGGTGAACTAGCTGATGCTACAGCAGGCACTGTGCCTACAATTTCTGTAAAGAAGTCTGGATTATCAGGCACACCATCATTGTCACTATCACGATAGCTGACCAACACTTGGAAGTCGTCTACATAGCCGTCGCTTTCGACTGGTTGACCCACAATGGTCATGAAAATGTCGCCTTCCAAGGGCTCAGTTGAATTGGGTTGTGTGTTTACTGCCAACACATTAACAAAATCTTTGATCACTGTGCCAGTGCGGCTGTCGTAAATTTGTCCACCATCGTAGTAGAAAAATCTAGTCTGCAACACTGATCCAAAATTGTACTGCAATCCACGGAAAGTAATTGTGTAGTTTTGATTTTGCACGGTAAACTGTATCAACCACGAAGCATCAAGATTGGCGCCTGAGGTGTTGCCTGCATAGGTTTGACTCCACGGTGCATTGGCATCAAGATTGGTAGATGTTATCAAATACCACGAGTATGCTGTGCCAGTAATGCTGCCGTCGCTGTCGTATCCAAGACCAAAATCACGGAACAGCACAATCTGTTCGCTCATGGCAGTTTCAATACTGAGTGGCAAGTCTGTGATAAACAGTGGTATCACAGTGCTGATAATAGCGCCTGTGGGCACAAAGTTATTGAGTGTGATTGGTCCAGCACCGTTGCCAAGATTGCCTAGGCCGGCGTTCATGCCATCGCCAACAACTTCTAAAGGACTAGCCCAAATTTCCAAACGCTCGTCAGCTTTGGTGGGTGTGCCTAACTGTAGTTTGTTGTTGCGATCAAAATAGTAACCTGTGGGGGGCACAAATTTTATCAAACTGCCAACCAAGGCATATCTGAATTGTGTGGTAGAATCTTCGCCCACAGGAATGGGGTTGCCACTGTTGTTCTTGAAGTAGCCTGTGGTTTCGTTGGCCAAGGTAGTACTTTGTGTCCAGGTGGCGTTGGCTGCCCAAACAATACCTGGTGGCAAAGTGCTGGTGGCAGTTTCACGTGGGAAGTTGGCATAGTAAAACTGCTTCATTGAAGACTCGGTAAGCTGTGGCTGCACTTGATTGGTAATCACATCAGCAATTTCATTGCGATTGGTCCATGAGAACAATATGGTTGGCAATATGTTCTGTTCCCACAATCCGCCATCGCTTGAAAAAGTGTTTGTTGAACTGTATTTGCCAGTGTTGTCCACAAGATCAAGATAGCGGCTGGTACCAATTGAAGCACGATTCAATGCCTTGCTCTTGATAATTGAGTTGTAGGCAGTGTATGGGAAGAGATTATAGTCTTCGCCGTTGACCATACGGTTCTGTGTGTAATATCTAGCAGGTGCACGTTGCTTGATTGCATCAATGTTTTCGCGGGCCTGACTGTTGCTCACAGGATTGGTTATTCCGCAAGTAAATGTAATGGTCTGTAAGTTGCCTTTGCGATCAATATAGCTGATTGGCAGCAACACACTTTGCATTTCTTCAGGGTTGATAATGTATTGCAAACCATTTGATGCACGTACATAGGCTCTAAACTGTCCTACAGGTATTTCACTGAACACGCCATCGCCAAATATCATGGTGATTTGATCGTTGGTTCTCGAAGTCACAGAGTATATGGGGCGCAGTCCTGTCAATTGCTCTGTAGCAGCGGCGTAGATGTTTTCGGTGTAAGCCCACTCGCGACTGACATTGCCCACGTTGTCTAATTGAAACAACCAGCGGTCTTCGTTGTTGACACCTTCAATATTGATGTTTACAGTGCGGTTACTGATACGCTCAGCCAAGTTAAAATCTTGATTTTGCAAGGTACCTTGCTTGAAGTAAAAGAAGTAACCAGTATTAGCTGAATTAAATCCCAGTTGATCGTT
>Ga0209990_10001317_pt1 | contig 21153 bp, 18 predicted proteins | sample NOAtaG_6_FD_187304 | JGI IMG/M metagenome (GOLD analysis project Ga0209990, IMG submission 187304) | Freshwater lake microbial communities from Lake Erie, under a cyanobacterial bloom - NOAA_Erie_Diel5S_2200h metaG (SPAdes) (version 2) | ecosystem: Environmental > Aquatic > Freshwater > Lake ...
AAGCATTCCCATTGACAAATTTTCAGCAAACATCATCAACCCCTGCGGGAATGCTATGCCCCTACCTGAATCAATTATTTTTGTTCTTTACCTAGATTCATTACCTATAATCAATCTAGTGATTTGAATAAACCCATGAAAATCCTGCAAACTAAAAGCCAAGTTAACAACGGCGAAATCACCATCAAAGTTTCGCCCAGCCTCAATCAACAACAAGTCGAAGTCTTCATCTTCACCACCGAAGCCCCAAATGAACTAGAAACAATGCGTCAACAAGCCATAACCAACGGCTATGACAGCAAACAAAAAATTCTCGACCTGATCCAACAAGTAAAACGAGAAATTATCATAGAGAAGGGATTTGAAAATGATTATTTTTAAAACGATTACAATGTTAAACATCAAATAAATGTAATCCTAGACCCATGTTAGAAAACATTCAAGAAGAAATTGACACCCTCCCCACCGAAGCCCAAGAACTACTCTTAGACTTCATCCACATCCTCAAAAAACGCTATGTCAGCCTAAAAATATCACAACCCATATTTCTAAATGATATTCCATCCGTAACTCATCAACGCCAAAAAGGAAGAGCTAAAGGCAAATTAATCATTCATACCGAAGATGATGAACATCTCAAAGATTTTCAGGAGTAATTGATTTACCCTTTTATCACAAAGACCCATTTGATCGCCTACTCATAGCACAGGCAAATGTAGAAAAGATTCCTATTATTAGCAACGATCAAATTTTTGATCAATATCCCGTTCAAAGAATCTGGTCATAAATTGTCTTAGAAACCATTTAAGAATTGTCTAGATCTCCCCAGCCATCACAAACAAATTGCGATCGCCCCAGATTTGGGCAAAGCATTCCCATTGACAAACTTTCGGTAAACATCATCAACCCCTATGGGAATGCTTTGCCCCTACCTGCAAAAATATTAAAAACATCATGGCGAAGCTTAGCGATCGCCTCCCGTGTATTTTCGCCAATTGCCACAATCCACATCGCAATCGCGGCTAAACTACTTTGAGTAATACAAAAACTGCCTGCGTAAATCTTTTTGCTTCCTCAATTGCCATTAGCGCATCATTTTCTTCAGGCTCAAACCGCACATTGTAATCACTCAACTGGCGATCGTCATAGGCACTTGCTAGAGACTTTACCAAATCGGCGCTAATCTTCCCCGTTTTTACAAAATGTAAACCAAATAACTTAATCAAACCCTTATGAGTAGAAACTTCCAAACCTTCTGACAACAACAACGCCTGAGCAGCATAGTACATTGCATAGTAAGAACGAGACAAACATAAACGATAACGCCTTGCATCTACAAGCAATTGCGCCGTTTCTAACTCTTCTTTGGATAATGCGATAAACCTTTGTAAGTCGCTCATAGAGAAATTCCATCTCGGCGAATGCTATTTATAAACGAAGCAGAATTGTCATTAAACTCATCCAAAGACATAGGCATAATTGAAAGCAGTTCGCCAAATTCCAGCAAAAAATCTAACTTAATATCTGCCATCCGTCGAATTTCTGACATCGGTGCTACGCGATCGCGTAGCACCACCAAAATATCAATATCCGAATCCGCATTCGCCTCACCCCTTGCCACCGAGCCATAAAGCAACAATGTAAATAGGCGATCGCCATAAAGTTTCTGTAATTTCAGCTTTAGCTCTGTAAGTAATGTTTGGAGGCGATCGGGCATCAATACCGTGCCATCAAAAGTAAGCGATCGCAATTCATTCATAATATTAATCCTGATAAGTCTCCGATACTAGCAACAACTCCACATCTTCATAAATCAAACCCAAAGAACATTGAAAATTAATACTCGTTAACTCAAACAAATCAGCATGATCAGTTCCCTCAAAATCCTCTGGATAGTTCGTCAATTCCCACTTACCAGTATCTCCCCGCCGATACACATCAATATTAATCTTCTCCGCATCAATCAAAACATACTCCAATAAACTCGGAAAACGCCGATAATATTTAAACTTATCCCCTCGATCAAAAGCCTCCGTACTGGGAGATAGAACTTCGATAATTAACTTAGGGAACGCAATCACCTCACGCGATTGGCGATCGCTCTCATTACAACTTACCACCACATCAGGATAGAAATATTTTGAAGCATTCCTGTCTTGCACCTTCACATCAGCGACATTAATGCGACATCCCATCGCTTTTAAATGCGATCGCAGTGCATTGTAAACATTTAAAGCGATATCATTGTGAGCGATCGTGCCACCCGCCATCGCATACACCACACCATCAATATATTCATGGCGCACCTGCTGCTCCGCCTCCCATGCCAAATACTCTTCAGGTGTTAAGAAATTATTTTTAAGATTCGCAATCATCGCCTTACTCCCAAAAGTTTACTGTCATAATTGCCTCCACATCGCGGTTAACTTGAAGAATTATCAGAAATTTGAGCATTTTGCTTGCTCGAATCATGAATAATTGCCTGTGTCATTTTGCCTGCTCCATGCAACATTAAACCAATCATATCGCAACAAATTAAAACTAACGAAAAGGAATCAGGACGCGATCGCGAATTAAAACATCAAAGGTGCGGTGAATCTGCTTGGCTAACTTCGCCTGATCCGTTAATAACCCTAGCTCTAGATTTAAATCCATTGCATATTTTGTCAGATTTGCGCTACTGATTAACACCCGATGGCGATCGCTAATCACTCCCTTAATATGCAAAGATCCATACTTCCCTTTTGAGTTCACAGGTCTTTTACCCACCGCCCAATAATAAATCTGTAACTGCTCAATCATATCCGCAGGAAAAGTCTGCAACACCCCAAAGGGAACCTTATCAGCACGTTCGGGCATCTCCACAATCATCGTAATCATCACTCGCCGCGCCAATGCCTTCCGCATCGCCGCCACAATCTCAGGGATATCATACACCGCAAAGCTAATCAGCAATAGCTCCTCACGACTTTGATGGATTAATTCTAAAATCGTCGGTTCCGTTTGCCGATTCCATTCCCCCGCCTGATCGGGCATCGTCCAGATTGGCTGTACCTCATAACTTTTTTGCAACTCTCGCCCCAGTTCCATCGCCGACAGCAAAGCCAAATGCAAAGCCTCAGCGCTAACCTCTGGATGCAGTTCTTGCCAAATGGCAATAAATTTATATAGGCGATCGCGTAATTCCTGCGATGTCACCTTTTGTGACAGCAAATATTTCCAATAGTCAGAGCGATCTTTATCCTGATTAGGAATCATCGCCATGATTTTGATTAATTCGGGTAGTAGGCGATCGGGCAGAGACAGAGCTAATCCTTTGAGCGCATCAACAAAAATTGGTTTGAACATAATTACACAAAAATTTGTAGGGGTAGAGCATTTGCGCCACAATTTTTAAATCATCACTGAAATCTAGATCTGCAAATGCTCTACCCTCTTCCTCGGTTTGCAGATAACCTTTAATAGCGTTAATTTCTGGGCAGAGCATTCCTGTTGTAAAACTGTGGTGTAAAGCCTAAATTTTGGCAGGAATGCTCTGCCCCTACAAAAGACCGCTTCTATCTATTTGATCTTTTTAACTGATGTTACGTGGAACAAATATCACCCTCACCCCCCTGCCCCCTCTCCCTCGATGGGAGAGGGGGAGCTAGACTAATTTCTTGTTCCCCTCTCCCTTAATGGGAGAGGGGCTAGGGGTGAGGGTCTTAGAAACTTCCACGTAACATCAGTTTTTAATTAAAAAAACAAATATCTGTTTGCGAGAAGGTAGGAACTAGTAAAGCGCGGTCTAAAAACTTATTGCCCCTCTCGCAAGAAGTCTCAGGACTAAATAAACAGGCGTGACAAGCTGCCCAATGCAGAGAAACGCGATCGCCAGCAGGGTCATGCTCGGCACAGAGAGGGTCAGAGGTGCAGATCCTGATAGACTCAAGGGCTTGGTGGATATGATGATTGAGCCTTGGCGCTTCGCCAAGATATACCAAACCGCCCAATGTCCCTTCACTGTCAGGAGCCGCCGTATAGATTAATAAACCTGCCTGTGCTTGGCGATCGCTAGTTGCGACCTGAGCATAAATGCGTTCCCGCAGACTCGCGGCATTGTAGCCACATTCGATCGCCAACTGACGCATCAGGGCATGGGAAAAGGAATGAATCAATAAATAGCGCATATCAGGAGTGGAGATTTTATCCACTAGTTCGGGATTGCGCTGATTGAGCCAATTTTTATGGGCTTCTCTAACTTGAATATGTTGCTTTTTGACTGCGGGTTGTTGCTCCCATGCTTGCAGGGCTGTCTCATTAAATTCAATAAAAATCCCCTCGCCACGCACTTCCATCGCAGGAACCCAAGTTGGATCACGGCGACTGAGGGGCGCTCGATATTCCTTAGGAACCTCTCCTGTATCAGTAAAATCACCAGAGGACTGAATGCGGGTAAAGCCAATTAGCGATCGCACTTCTCGCAATTTTTCCACCAGAATTACTTTGGAAATCACCTTGTCAAAATCGACAGGTGGCGCGATCGCCTTCAGTCGCCAGTCCTTGCCGCGATCCTCAAGCCCCGTCACGCTTTTAAATTTGAGCCATTCAGGAGTTTTGAGATCGCTGCGCGAAATATGATCATTACTCTCTTGGCTAGAGCCGTTCTTACGCTTGGCGATCGCTTGCCAAATTTCTTGAATATCATAATTCTCTAGCTCGTATGCTTTACCCTGTTTTTGTAAAAGCCTGAGAAAAGCTTTCAAAGTATCAGCACTATCAGCTTCTTCTAGGGTCAACCAATAGCTATCAATATATTGTTCTAATTTATTCTCAGCATTGGGAATCGATAGCGCCGATAGACTCAGGGAAAACCAACTATTCGACGCTCCCAAAAGCATAGTTTTCATTTGGCGATCGCACTTATCGTCAAAGCTCCGTAAATGGGGATGGCGACCGCGACAACGGGGCATATTTTGTTTGCCCGACAGCCCAAAAGCATCGGACATCCGCCGACTCGCCCCACAGGTATCACACTTAATCATAATATCGGTCACGGCTCCCGACACACTCGGCTCAATTAACCGCAACGATCCCTTGCAATCACTACTCCCACGATGTACAAAATAGCGCCAAGGAAAATCATCAAGATGTCCCTTTTCGCAAGCGGTGAGAAATCTCACAGGAATCACTCTTGGGGTAATTCCCTTCGTACAGTTGACATGGTGATAAGCAGCTTCGCTATGACGATTGCGGAAAGTTTTTAATTCAAAAAGTCCATCGGTAATCGGCGCAAGCAGATCGCACTTAGGGCATACCATCCAAGTCGGAAACGGCGCAACGGGGATTCCTTCAAGGTTTGGTTGCTGATTGAGATAGGGGTGACGGGATTCTTCTTCAGGAATTGGTAAACTAACTAATTGCTGTACCTGTCCCCCCAGTTGCTCTTGCACTGCCGCTAACAGTCGATCTTCGCTAATTACTTGTGTATGTTGACGTTGCCAATCCTCTAGCCCCATCACCATCGCCGCTAAGTTAGGCAAATCCGCGATCACGCCGATGCCATAACTAAACATAATCTGACTAGGACGAAGTTCACCAATGCGATATCTATTTGTCATTTTTTTGATTTATAGCCATAGTCAACCCAAGAAGCTAGTGGCGGCGCTTCGCGCCGCCACTAGCTTCTTGGGTTTTATAATTCAACCCCTAACTGACGCAACTTTTCCGCAAGGCGATCGGCTCTGGATTTTTCTGCTTGAGCTTGTTGCATAGCATCTTGAGCTTGTTGCATAGCATCTTGAGCTTGCCGAGTAGCCTCCTCGACTTGTTGCATAGCCTCTTCAACTTGTTGACGGGCTTCCTGCGAAGCTAACAATAATTCATCGGGAGTGAGCAATTTTTGATTATTGTCTAAACGATAGAAACTCAACAAATAACCATCTGGTTGCAGTCGCAACTGTAAAACTTCACTGCAATTATCTTTGATTGGTTTATACAAGCCTTCATCATTGAGGCGATAGCCCCGCAGCTGTTCGGGAATCCATTCACCATAGGGATCAAACAGCCAATATTCCTGTATGCCTAGCTGCTCATACAAAGTCTTTTTGAAATTTAGATCCGTCTCTTTTGTCCCTTTGGAGGTCATTTCAAAAATGATCGCTGGTGTTTGTTGATCTTCCCATAATTTGTAATTGCCATACATCTTCACAGGAATATCAAAGATCACCATCACGTCAGGGGCAACTCGTGCCGTAGGCTTTTTCTCAATGTAATAAAAAAACTGATTTGCAAAGACAACAGCCTGTTTACCTGTCAAATATTGCGAGAGCAGATTTAGGGTCATCAAAATTGCCCAGCTATGTTCCTGAGTTTCTGCCAAGGGTTCACCGTCCGATGTGGGATAGATTATCTCTGGTTCATGGGGATTGGTATCATTTAGATTACTGTCAGTGGATTTGGAAAGCGATCGCGGTTCAGTGATGGCTACCATAGTTAACTCTTGACTTAGGATCTTTGATTAAATTATAGCTGTCGTCAGTCTGATTAGGACACCAAACCCGAAGGGAGAGATGCGGCGCTCCGCGCCGCATCTCTCCCTTCGGGTTTTAAGATACGAATGGTTCTGGCAAGCGATCGCTTTCATTATCAGGAGCTTTATCGACAAAGATTAGTGGTGCAGCAGGTTCGACATTGCGAAGGGAATTTAAACAGGCAAAATAATCGTCAGGATCTTGAGCAATATTCTTTAAAAGCGAAACCGTTGTATCGCCACGACTGGAAGCTTTGAACTGTAACCTTGTCCCTGCTTCATTGGGTCTTGCAGCCCTTGCCCACTTATCGCGCAGTCCATACAGTTGATAGAGAATTCCCTCCTTTAAGTCAGGATTTTGAAAACTTTGACTAATGCGATCGGCGATCGCCTCCATACTAGAAATTAAATCAGGATGTTCAAAATTTTCGGCAATCATTCTGGCGGCTCCATCATCATCATTAAACTCAAACCCACTCAACCTCACCAACGAAATAAATAGGGCTGCTAAACCACGATCCAAAGCTCCTGAAGAAAATGGCGTTACCGACAATGGCTCAACGTGCTGATAAAAAGTCGCATGATAATGCTCAAAGCGCTCATAGTGCGATAAATCCCTCGGTCTTGCCCAGTTATACACCGTCAAAACTAGTCCTGGATGACTCCGCCCCACCCGCGATGTGGCTTGAATATATTCCGCCGTATTTTTGGGCTGACCACAAGCCACCATTAGCCCCAACCGCTTCACATCCACACCCACAGAGATCATATTGGTTGCCAAAATTAGATCAAGGGGTTTTTGCTGCTTCTTATCTTTGGCTCCCGTAAACTTAATTTCTAAAGCATCGAGAATTGTGGGAATATCTGTCGAACTTTTGCGCGAAGTGAGTTCTTCGATCTTGTTGAGATAACGTTTGGCTAAACCTCTTGCTTCCATTTTTGACAAGCGCGTAGTGATGTCATCGTCCACAAGACGGCGCGTTCCCCCTAGCTCACGCAAGGAATTAAAATAACCCACCAACGTCATCCAAGGATCGGCATCATAGCCATCATTCATCAGTTGCTGCGCCGCCGATAGCGCCACTAAATAGACTCGAATCAATGCTGCCTTAAGCCGCCGACCAGGGGCGCAAATGCCGAGATACAAGCGCCCAGAATGTTCATTGCTTGGTGGACGCTGCCGCGAGAAGAAATTATCTTCGATGTCGATCGCCTGTGGTGGAAATATCTTCACCTCGCGCAAAAAGAGTTGATGGACTTGATGACGTGCTTGGCGAATTGTTGCTGTCGAAGCAATCACCTTGGGACGTACTTGCTGACCATTGACATCCCATGTGCAGAGGCGATCGATCGCTGTTTCATAGAGTCCCACCATGCTCCCCAATGCGCCGCTAATCAGGTGCAACTCATCCTGAATGATCAGGTCAGGCGGACGTAAGGGCAAATGGGGTCTAGTTTTGGCGGCGGGTAAATTTCCCTTTTTGGGATGACTGTCGTTATCTTCAAGGTCGGGACATCGAAATCCATGGCGATCGCAATAGCCATTCACTTTCCCAAACAGCATCTGGATTTTGCCATTCCAAGGCATCTGCGCGAACTTATCGACCGTGGCAATTACCAAAGACGGCAATCGGCGATAGATTTCTTCATCAACTACCACAATCGGTAAGCCTTCATTAGGTGAGTGCCTGCGACCGAATAAACAATTGCCTAGGCGATCGCTGCAATAAACAAGAGTTCTGCCAATATTTTTTTCAAAGGAAAGCACTTCAATATCTTTTCCCGCATCAATTACCGATCCACACCAAGGACAATTAGTAAGCTGATGGGGCGTACCAGAGGAACTACTATAGTTTTGTCCCTGATGCTGTCCCTTGAGTTGTTTGATCGTTTCTTCACTCTGTTCTGTTCTATTAGGAGTGCTATTATTTCCCACCCATAGCCCAATCCGAAAGGGTTCCCTTCCCCACTTAGTCACATCTTTGCGCCGCAGAGACTCACAGGCACAGATCAGCGTCGTAGCACGTTGAAACTGTTGCAGCGTCAGCAATCGTAATGTGTAGCGCATCAATACCGCCACACCATGTTCTCCATCATGTCCAGACACCACACCCTGCAAGCGCCGCATCGCTAAGGTATAAGCAGTTAGTCCTAGATATGCCTCAGTTTTACCGCCACCAGTAGGAAACCAGAGCAGATCGCAGATTGCCTTCTGATCGGTTTGGCGATCAGGATGATGCAGATCGGTTAAACTCGGTAAATTAATCAAAATAAATGCAAGCTGAAAAGTCCTCCAACTATAATTCTCAGGCTTCTCAAAATCACTAAGGGTTTTCTCCTTACCCTGTCTTTTCTGTTCAGCATAGAGACCATGAATCCGTTGCTGAGCCATTGCGGCATTCATAAACTGAAAAGCTTCGACCGCTTGCGGATTGGTTGCTAATATCTCAATTCCTGCACGAATTCGCTTTAGAGCCTCTTGACAATCCTTGAGATTGCGATCGGCAGCTTGTTTATAGAAGCTGGGACTATTTGGTAATTGCTCTTTATTTATTTGCTGAACCTGTAACCATTGCTCATAGGCATTCACAAGTGGGTCGAGAATTGGCGGCAATGCCTCCGCTTCAACTTGAGCCAGTACTTTCATATCTAAGATCAAGCCCTTGAGGGCAGGTATTTCTCGCTCATCGGGCGGCGTGGTATTGGGAACGATATGTCTAGGAATTGCGCTAGTGGTAAGACTGATCGCGCGATCATTTTGTTTTGATGCAGCGTCATTTACAACTTCCGCATGGACGCTAGTATTATGCCCTACCGCAAATTCAATACAGTTACGATACAGAAGTTGCAAAGATTCCTGTTCATAACGCAGGTCGCCATCAAGACTATCACTGCTGCTAAGCGGTTTCCGTATAAAAATTGCCTGATGGGGATTACGACCTCGCACCTTAATCTCTGGTTGAAACAGCCAAGCTGAATCACGGTTTCGCGCAGGTTCCGTTTGACAATTTTCTAAAAAGATCGTCACAATCCAATCATGCTCAATTTTGCGGCAACGCACCCGCAAGACTACCGCAGGGGCATTTTCGGGATCGGGCAGCCATTCCCTTGTCTGTTCAGCAGTTGCCGCAATATCGGCTAATTTGAATAGGCGATCGCCCTTGATCGTTCTGCGCTTCCAAACTATCTTCGGATTATTTTTATCATTAGTAATTACTTCGCTTTCCCTTTTTTGGTAATAGCCCCAACTAGCATGAATATCAATCTCTTCAAAATCACCATCTACACAAAAACTCAAACCAATTGACGATGGAAATAAGCTGCTAGGTGGTGCGACCTCCTCCGTATCACCATCATCAATATTCTTTTTACCTGCGATCGCTAGATTATCCTGTTGGGCAGGATCTTCTTCTTGAGTAATATCTATTTCATCACCAATTTTATCTCCAAGCTCATCGCTAGATGTAACTTTGGTATAGCGTTTACGAGGAGCGATCACTCCAACTAGATAGCGCTCAGTGAGGCTAACTCTATCCTCATCAACCTCCTCATGCTCACCATTTACAGGTCCCAGCAAATCCTTATAAATCATTGTCACCAACTTCTCTCGGATCTCCCTAGGCGTTGCCTTTTGGAGAATCTTTTCCTGTTCTACGTTCTGCAATGGAACGACAAATTCTGTCCTCAGTAATTCCCCTTGACCATCTTGCGGTTGACTTGTGGCGGGAATAAATTGTTCTTCTAAGAGCTTACCCTGTATTCTTGGCTTGTTTTTTTTCGATGATTTCCCTGACGATAATTTATCGATGACTCGATTAATGCGATCGCATAATCTTGGTGAAATAGTTTCCGTTCCCAACACTTTCTCATGCGCTGCAATACTCAAACCTTGCAGTAATATTTCCAAATGGCGATCGCTAACTTCTTCGACGAGATTCCAATCGAGTTGAACTTTTCCATCTTGCAATTGCTGATTGATTTCTCCGAGGTTCATCTGATCGAATTCTTGGCGAGGAAGCTTGATAATTTGCATAAACTTTTGCTATGGCATAATTTTGCCGTCTTTAGTGGTTATTTTACGCTAGTTATTCTTTGATAGACTACATTCAGTATGTATTTTTGAAGAATTAGCAGTGAATAAACTGTGATTATGATTATAAGTTTGTCGCCATTCATACCATAAATTTGCTGCTACTGAGTTTGAAATACTGATTTTATCGTTGGGTTTTCCTAGATTCGTCTCCCCAGATGGAAGCACCAGTTTGCCGAAAATTCTTAGCTCTTGAAGCCGTCCAAAGCCTTAAGCAGCTATGTTAGATTCCGTTTCCTTGAAGGTTGGTACCATAATTTTGTCGCAGCAGCAAACTCATGCTCGTATTACATAAATGTATAGTTTTCAAGTTCTAACTCTCAACTTGTCATAGAAATATCTAACAACAAATAATCGTCACTTATTTGCCATTAAATTTATACGAATAAATATTTATACTTAGTACTTTTAAGTAGCTCAACTTAATTAAAACCCAAACCGAGAGTTTTGTTCCGCCCGCTACGCGGGCGGAACAAAACTCTCGGTTTTTAGTTTACTTATGTCTAGCTACTTAATGTGTTTTCTAGGTTTCAGGGCTTTGCTTAGCGCGTTGCGATATATTGAAGGGGTATCTGCCCGTTAGTTAGCTGTCGTTATGAAAAAATGGTTTAATACTGCTGGCCCTTGTCAAGCTGACATTCACTACATGTTGTCAGCTACGGAGCGCTTACCTGCGTTTGTGGACTTGATTGCTCAGCGTAACTACTTTGTAATTCATGCGCCAAGGCAGACGGGTAAAAGTACAGCAATGATCGACCTCGCAAAAGACTTGACTGAGAGTGGTCAATACGTTGCCGTGATGTTATCGGTTGAAGTAGGAGCTGCATTTCCCCATGATCCCCAGTTAGCGCAGAATAGTATTTTAAATAGTTGGTGGAATCAAGTTCGTTTCTTGCAGTTGCCATTACCAAATCCCTCACAAATTCAACAGGAAACAGGTGTTAGTCAGCTTGACTTGCAAACGGTCTTACAGGCATGGTCAATGGCATCGGCTTTGCCTCTAGTTGTTTTTGTAGATGAAATTGATGCTTTGAGTGACGAAACTTTAATTTCGGTGCTAAGACAGTTTCGTTCTGGTTATCCTAATCGTCCGAAGGGATTTCCTCAGTCACTTGCCTTGATTGGGATGAGAGATGTGAGGGATTATAAATATGCATCAGGAGGGAGCGAACGTCTGCAATCTTCTAGTCCATTTAATATCAAAGTTCAATCTTTTACTTTGAGTAACTTTACTTTTGCGGATGTTAATAGGCTTTATAAGCAACATACAGAAGCGACAGGACAGATATTTACGACTGAAGCTATTGATTTAGCTTTTCTTTTGACGCAGGGTCAGCCTTGGTTGGTAAATGCGATCGCCAAGGAAATTGTTGAATACATAGCTAAAGATCCATCTATTCCAATTACTCCTGAGTTGGTAAATCAAGCAAAGGAAATACTGATTAAAAGACAGGATACGCATCTGGATAGTCTTGCCGAAAGATTAAGAGAAGATAGAGTTAGAGCTATAATTCAACCGATTTTATCTGGATTAGAGCTAGGAGATACACCAGATGATGATCGGCGCTATTTGTTGGATTTGGGTTTAGTGGTGCGGAGTCAGGAAGGTGGCTTAAAGATTGCTAATCCAATTTATCAAGAAGTGATTCCTAGAGTTTTATCTCAAGGTGTGCAGGATAGTCTGCCGATGATTCAACCTAGCTGGCTAAATCCTGATGGCAGTCTTAATGCTCAAGTCCTGCTTGATGCTTTTCTTAAATTCTGGCGACAACATGGAGAGCCATTATTTAATAGTGCTAACTATCCAGAAATTGCACCGCATCTGGTGATGATGGCATTTTTGCATCGAGTGGTTAATGGTAATGGCACATTGGAGCGGGAATATGCGATCGGTTCGGGAAGAATGGATATCTGTTTGCGCTATGGCAAGGTAACTTTGGCAATGGAGTTGAAAGTTTGGGCTGATAAAAGACCAGATCCAATCAAGGAAGGATTGCCGCAGTTGGATAAATATTTATCAGGGTTGAGTTTGGATACAGGTTGGTTGGTGATATTCGATCGCCGTTCTGGTTTGCCGCCGATTAGCGATCGTACAACCACCGAAAATGTCATCAGTCCGATGGGGAGGGAGATTGTCGTAATTCGGGGATAGATAACCTGATTGATACTTCGATACATTTTCTAGGATCAATTTTCGCTATATTAACTGGAGTTTAGACTAAGTTAATTAAGAAAACGAGAAAAAGAGGGTAGTGTTTCAGAAATGATTGTGTTACTCCGAACGCAGAAGCTTGGCTAGCTCTGGTAAATTCAATTTTGAAAATTTCAGCCTCAAAAGGATAAGTATCGAGGTTTTCATTTTAACTACGGCAAAATGAAAACCTCAATATTTATAGGACTTACGCATTGGGTAGATATGTTGCGGGCGAAGCCCGCAACATATCTACCCAATGCGTAATAAATTCATTCGGTTTGCGTAAGTCCTAATTTATTCAGGTTCAAGAGGAGCCATCGTTAGCCCTGCTTGTTTTAATTGGGCGTGATAAAGCTCAGCCTGTTCCATCGGTCCCACCCAAACGATCGCTAAGCCTTGATAATGCACTTGATTGGTCAATTCCCATGCTAGCTCTTCGGTCATGTGGGGAATATATTTCATCAAGCAATTAGCAACATGCTCAAAAGTATTGAAATCATCGTCTAATACAATGACCTTATACTTGGGGTAAGGTTTGCGTATTACTTCCCTTACGGTTTCTTTAACTTTTTCGGGAGTTTGAACAGCAGCAAAAATAGCCATATCTACAACAAACGCTCTATATCTTGAATTATCTCAAAATTGAAATTATAACTGCGGCTTTCTGGCTTAAGTATAGTAATGACAGTTACAGCTACATTCTTGCTAATTCTAACACTCGAAAATCAATCCTTAGTAATCATCACGGGTCGCGAAGGTGAGAGTTTGTTTAGTGACAATATTAATAGCAGTATTCGGCTCAATGACCGTTACCTGAGGTGCTGTCACATTGCCAAGTACGGCTCCAGCCGCCGCACCTCCGAGAATATCCTCAATGCGGATACCGCCACGCAATACGCTCCCAAGTACAGCGCCTGCGGCTCCGCCTATGCCAGCGTCAGTTAAAATTGATCCTGCATTAGTCTCACGCGGATCTTTCATATCATTAATTAATGCTGATTCTGCTTGGAGACTGATTGTAGCTCCGCGACTCGTCAATTTTTTGGCGATAAATTTAGAACCACCTTCTACGGGTACAAATTGCCCTTCGATGAGAGCACCAGAAGGAATTAAAACAATACCATTGTTAGCGGCAATATCTTGGGCAACTAGAAGACTCGCGTTAACGGTTTCGCCCTTAGCAATGTAGAGGGTATCTTGACGATTGATTTTTGTAGCGATCGCTTGACCAACAGGTAAGTTATAGGTGGAGCGAAATACCTGTGCTATTTGCTTTTGCTGAGATACCTTCTGTGCTGATTGTGGTTGAAACTTTTGATACGCATCACTGGGGGAGGACATGAGAGATGTTACAACTAAGCTGAGTACCATGCTCAGTGATGATACTTTTGCTAATTTTGGGGTATGTTTAGCGCTCATAAATGCCTTTGGCAATGTCAATAAAGTTCTATCTAAACTAGAGACTTATCAATAGCTTACTTTGTTCCTTAGTTACGCAAAACATCTGTCAAAGCACAAACTTAATCTGTGATGAAGTGAAAATAAAGTAGGACTTACGGATTGAGTAGACGTGGTGCGGGCAAAACCCTCTCCACACGTACATCAAAACAAATAAATTCAGGTAGTCATGCAATGTAATTGTGTTGCGGGCGCGAAGCGCCCGCAACACAATTACTAAAAAATCACTTTGCAGCACTAGCTAAATTCGTTCGTTTTGCGTAAGTCATATTCCGCATAAAAACTAGGAGACATATCTCCTACCTTTACTGTTTTGCTTTCTTTTTATCTGTAGCAGGCAGCGTACATCCAATCTCAATTTCATTGGTTCTAGGATAGGTGCTGAGGATCTTTTTAAACACATTAAGGTCAAAGCTGCGGGGATCGATACGAGAGCCAGATAAATCAACGATTTTATGAGTAGTAATGCGTTCTAAAGGGACATTAGTTTTGGCAACTAGCCATGCTAGAGACTGATATTGAGCATCTGTATAACCACTATGGGTATAACCATTGTGCATTCCGTCCTCAGGAGTCTCTAGTGAAATGTGATAAGCAAAGTTATTGACAGAGCGTGGATAATGGGGATTGGTCTGAACTGCTTCTTTTCCAATCGAACTGACAAATACGGAATTTCCTGCCCCAAAAGCTCGCTTATCTGGTGGTACAAAATAAATAATTGTTCCATCAAGGGTGATTAGGGTGTGATAACTCGCTTGATTATCCTCGTCATAATGGAATTCTTGAAAAAAACTAATCACACTGTTAGCAGAGCCAACAGTCTCATGGAGAACGATAATGGGTGAATTATTCGCGGGTTTACCTGATAGATCATTGAGGTAGCGATCGCCATAGTTAGAGGCTGCCGCCAAAGCAATGATTTCACTTGGGTTATAGGTAAGAGCCTTTTGAGTAGATGTAGGACTTGCTTGACCTTTGCGAAATCGCTCTAGGGTAATGGGAGTGGTAGTGAGAGATGCAGGTAATGAAGGCTTGGGAGGATTCGCAGGCGGTTGAATATCGCAGCCTTGGACTGGTGCAAATTGGTTGATTGCTGGAGACAGGTTAAAAGATGAAAAATTTTGGCTGACTTTTTGGGACTTTGTGGATTTTGATAGCTTAACTGAAGTCTCTTGTGAACGGTTTTCTGTAAACTTAGCATCGGCGACTACTTTTGTTTTTGCTGGTTCTGATAGGAGGATAAAACTGGTCAGGGTCAGTAAAAAAATTGCGATCGCGAATAATCTTTTAATCTGCATAATGTTTAATAGTATTTAATAGTAACTATTTTTACTTATCGAAACTTCTGAAAATTTATTTAGGCTGCACGATGGATGGAGATAATGGAATTGGGGAAGGAATAATTCGCTTAGAAATAGCGATCCCATAACCAGCCAATCCGATTAAGGTGATTACTAAGCCGATCCAAATGCGTTGGCGATTCTTCTCTGCTTGCTGAATCTGTTTTTTTGATTGGAGTTGCTGCTCAATTTGTAGTTCTTTGGCATGGCGATCAATTTCATCAAGACTATGTAAAATTGCATTGCAGTCGGGCGGACGGTCAACGGGTCTTTTGGCGATCAGTCGTTCTAGTAGTTGTGCAAAATCATCGGAAATTTGAGGAGCCAATTTGCGCCAATGATAAATATCTGTCATGGGATCATGCATATCAAGGGGATAAGTACCTGTTACTAAATGGATAAATGTCATCCCTAATGAATAGAAATCAGATTGGGGAATCGCAAAGCCTCGTTCCTGTTCTGACGCTGTGTAACCCGCAGAAGAGATTTGGGTCACACCTCCAACACCACCGATCTTTGCTAAATAGGTAAAAGTTGCTTCCCTTGCTGTACCAAAGTCGATTAGAGCAAGTTGACCTGATGGTCTGAGCATGATATTTGAAGGTTTGATATCCCGATGGAAGTAGCCATTTTGATGTACGATTTGCAATACGCGCACAACTTGCCGCATCCAACCAATTGCCATTCTTTCAGAGAGTGGCTTGTGGTTGCGTATCCATTCATACAGGTTACTACCTTCAATTTTTTCCATGACGATACCATAAAGAATTTTTTGATCAGGTAAGTAATGATGGATATAAGCGTCAATTTTGGGTAATCCCTTGGATTCAATTCTCCCTAACAAAAAAGCTTCTTGTTCAAAGAGTGAGATCGTTTTTGGTTGATCATTAAACTCAGGTTTAAGGATTTTGAGTACCTTAGGATGTTGTTTGGGATCTTCTACTTCATAAATTGTGCCAAAGCCGCTTTTGTCACTCAGTAACCGCTTTACAGTATAGGTTTGATCGATCAGTAACTCTGAGCCACATTGTTGACAAAGCTCTACAATGTCTTGATTTTGGTTATTGCAATTGGGATTGATGCAAAGTCGCATAATAAAACTTTGTTAGTGGCAAAAACATCTTACCTTCTAAATAGTTAGGCATAAGTATACCTAAAATTCAAATTGGTGTTTTGTACGCTATGCCTAAGTACAGGACAAAAAACTTGAAACGCGCTCCCAGCAAGGATTTGACTTAATAAGTCCAAAAGCTTTGCCTAGTAACGGTTTCAGGGTGTTTTGGCGTTCTATTTTTAAATTTTTGTCCTGTACTTAGAATTAGAATACAAATGATAGATTTCTTAATTGATTTTACTGATTCTTTTTTTGTATTCTTAATGTACAATATGTGCAAATATTTTATTTTCAAACAAGCAGGATACTAAGGGGATGACAAACATAGCTTCAAACCTATAGAGATCATTCTTATTATTATACTTTGCTAGATTATTGTGAGTTTGTGGAGTCGGCTCATATGACTTATAGAGTTTATGTAGATAGACAAATATTGTTGCGACTATTCGCATCTTCTTGGCAGTTTTTGCTGCTTTTGACTTTGGCTGTAATAGGAGGATTGGATACAAGTGCGATCGCTCAGACTAAATCAAAGCTGAACAACAATCAAATTAGTAATCAAATTAGCAATCAAAAGGATGTCTCAAAATCTCAGATTGAAAGAAAAGGAAATCTTCAAAATTCTTTGGTAAATCTCCAAGATTCTTCAAATATTGTTGCTTCTCCAAATGAAAATGTTGATACAAATATCTCGCAATCAGTGACATCGGTTTCGCAATTGAGTGATGTGCGATCGACTGACTGGGCATTTACGGCTTTGCAATCTTTGGTTGAACGTTATGGATGTATTGCGGGTTATCCAGATTATAAATTTCGTGGGCAACAAGCTATTTCTCGTTATGAATTTGCGGCGGGTTTAAATGCTTGCTTAGATAGAATTAATGAAGTCATTGCGACAGGGCTAGCAGATAAAGCCAATAAAGAAGATCTGGCAACTATCCAAAAACTTCAAGAAGAATTTGCAACGGAGTTATCTGTGTTACGTGGTCGGGTGAATACGTTAGAAGCAAAAACTGCCACCCTAGAAGCACAGCAATTTTCGACAACAACCAAACTCTTTGGTCAGGCAATCTTTGGATTACAGGGACGTTTTGGCAATACGGCTGATATTTCTCCGCGAGATGGTATTCGGACAGTAGGTGAAGCTGATCAAGGCACAAATGTCACCTTTGGCTATAACTTGGGAATTACATTCCTCACTCAATTTGATGCCTTCAATCGTAGTATCCTCCTTGTGGGATTAAATTCGGGTAATTTAGCTCTTAATTCAAGGTTGCCATTGCGAGATAGTTACACATTACTGGGATATGAGGGAACGACGGCTAATCAAATCACTCTGTCCGATCTCTCCTATCGTTTTAAAGTTAGTAATAATGCTGCTTTCATTATTGGTGCGGCTGGAGTTGCTCCTAGTGCTGTATTTCGTGGTCCCAATCGTGTAGAAAGTTCAGGAACTGGTCCAATTTCCGCCTTTGCTCAGCGCAATCCGATTTTAGGGCTTGGTGCAGGTAGTGCAGGGATCGGGTTTGACTGGCAGATCAGCGATCGCATTAGTTTGCAGGGTGTATATGCCGCAGGCAATCCTGCTAATCCCACTACGGGAGGACTGACGGGTGGTTCGTATGTTACAGGGTTACAAGCCACACTGATGCCAACGGACTCGATTGATACAGCGCTTTATTACCTGCATTCATACACGACAACTGGCTCCCTCAATACTGGAATTGGCGATAGTGTAATTGGTCGTGGCTCAAGCTTTTTAACGGATGCGATCGGTGCAACTCTCAACTGGCGGATCAGTCCCTATGTAACATTAGGGACATGGGGTGGCTATACCAAATCTAATGCGGTTATTGGTGCTTCGGGTACGGTGGAAACTACGAACTGGATGGTCTATTTGAACTTTCCCGATCTGTTTAAGCAAGGGAATCTGGGGGGCATCTATATTGGACAACCGCCCAAAATTACGAGTAGTAATTTATCAATCGGCAATGTCCCTAGTTTTCTAAATAGTGCGGGATTTGCTAGCGAAGTAGCAGGTGCACAGCCTGCTAGCACAACCCATGTAGAACTTTTCTATGTACATCGACTGACTGATCGCATCAGCATTACCCCTGGGCTGATCTTTTTGTTTAATCCTCTTCAGACCTCAACAAGTGACACAGTCACAATTGGCACAATTCGCACGACTTTCTCATTCTAAAAAATGGATTGTAAAAAATAGAGCAAAAAAGTGATAGAGCAAAGTTTATGAAAATACGTTCGTTAATTTGGAAAACTGGGTGTGCTGTTGTAATTGGCGTGATTTGTAGTATTTCGCCCTCCTTAGGACAGTCGGTTCTTCCTTCTAGCAGTAGTGGTACTCCTACTCCCCCAGGACCGCCGATTGTTTTCCCGTCTAGCCCACTTGGAGTACTTTGTGATCGCTTAACCAACACAATATGTATTCCTTCTACTCCTACTCGATCTAGCATCGGCGATCTAGATGACAAAATAACCAAAGATGTCTGTGCCTATGCAAAGTGTTCGCCACCTTCGCCAGTCACTTTTGCATTTGTTCAAGATGCAATACAAAAGTCAGCACAGGTTACAGATAGTGCCACTGCTTTGGTTTATCCAAATGTCTTTCCTGACCGTATAGAGATTTTAATCGTGCCGTCGTCAGGGAAAGAAATCCGTAAAGTTGTTCCTAATGTACAAAGTTCTGAAGTAACTGAAACAGTACAAGAATTTCTAAATTCTTTGCGCGATTCTAGTAATGATGATTACTTGCCTCTATCCCAGAAACTCTATAACTGGATCATCCGACCAATAGATGAAGATTTACAGTCAGAGGGCATCAAAACTCTAATTTTTGTGATGGATGGCTCTTTAAGGTCGATTCCAATTAGTGCTTTGCATGATGGTAATAAATTCGTAGTTCAGAAATATGCCACAGCAACCATCCCATCAATGGGTTTGGTTAATTTACAGTTACGTGATCGCCGCCGTTCGAGCATACTGGTTATGGGATTAACTCAAGCACAGCAAGGGTTTACGGCTTTACCGAATGTGGAAGTTGAAACTAAGGTAATCGCCGCTAGGATTTTGCAAGGTAATCTGTTTCTCAACCAAGACTTTACAATTGACAATCTCAAGAAGCAGCAAAGTAAAAACAACTATGGAATTGTCCATTTAGCGACTCATGCACAATTTTTGAGCGATAACATTGATGGTGCTTTTATTCAATTTTGGAATGAGCGGCTTTCGCTTAACGATCTTCGCTCAATTAGATTGGGAGAAGAGCCAATTGAAATGTTGACTTTGAGTGCCTGTGAGACCGCAGTGGGGAAAAACTTGGGGTTGAGTGGAGTGGCTCTTGTGTATAAATCTAAGAGTGTACTTGCCTCATTATGGACAGTTAGTGATGCAGGCACTACGCCCTTGATGTTGTCTTTTTACAGTTATTACCCAACTTCTAAGAGTAAGGCGATCGCAATTCAGCAAGCGCAATTAGATTTGTTAGAAGGCAAAGTGCGAGTTGAATCTGGACAAATCAAGGGAGTTGGTAATCTACCTGCAATTCCTCTTAGTCAGGTTACAGGTAATATAAACCTCAAACATCCGTACTTTTGGGCTTCCTTTGTTTTGGTGGGTAATTGGCTCTAAAAAAAGACCCACGCTTAACGTGGGTCTTTTTTTACATGAGTTCGATAACGCTATTTGCGCGGCGGGCACTGGTCAGTAAATTAGTGATGTGAGAAAATAGAGGAAAAGACAAGGAAAAAGCAATGAAATGCCCGCACTGCCAAAGCGAAAAGATCATCAAAAATGGCAAACATCACCACCAAGATGGCAAAGCTATCCAGAACTATTTGTGTAAAGGATGCGGCAAGAGATTTAGTGAACGTACAGGAACGCCAATGTCAAGGCTGAGAAAGCCAGCAAGCATAGTTTCGTTTGGACTGAAAATGAGGAGTGAGGGGATGGGAATTAGAGCGAGTGGGAGAGTACTAGAAAAATCTCATACAAGTATCATGAGATGGGAGCAAAAAGTGGCAGCCCAATCACAGCAATGGAGTCCAGATGCGCCAGCAGGAGGGGATATAACAATAGAGGGAGATGAGGTTTACACTCGCGTAGGCGAGAACCTTCCCCGGGAGCATCTCACTTTGGCGCTAAGCATAAATACTTATAACAAAAACTCGGCGTTTCAGGCTTAGACAATTACTGTCTTACTAAATCTCCAATCGGTGCGGTCGATACTGATTACCCATGGTTCAGGTATTTTCATCACTTTGACGACCATTAAAGCGATGCTTTCATAGTCCACTTCAAATTCTCGAAAAAATCTCTGTAATCTCTTATAGTGTGATTCGACTTTGGCTTCACCTCTAAATCCTGTAGCGATTTCGTCTAGGTTTACTGTCTTTACTCGCATTAGTGCGATCAGGAACATCGACACAA
>Ga0209990_10001326_pt1 | contig 21103 bp, 23 predicted proteins | sample NOAtaG_6_FD_187304 | JGI IMG/M metagenome (GOLD analysis project Ga0209990, IMG submission 187304) | Freshwater lake microbial communities from Lake Erie, under a cyanobacterial bloom - NOAA_Erie_Diel5S_2200h metaG (SPAdes) (version 2) | ecosystem: Environmental > Aquatic > Freshwater > Lake ...
AATATTTACCGAATCTTTATTTACCAAGTCTTTGCCACAAAACTCTGATCATTGACGATCGCCACCGTATCCCCCGAAGGCTTAATCAGAAATAGCCCTTCCTGTGTGGCATATTCATCGGCTCGCTCATCCACCTTAATGCCAGCAATTAATCATTTCAATTACCTTGTCTATTTCAATCCCAGAGAGTCTTTATTTCAGATGAAGCCCTTAACATCTCGTCTCTTGTAATCAACGTTGTCTGATAATAACTAGCCGTTGCCGCAATCACGCGATCGTGAATATCCCATTCTTTTGGTAATGTAAGCATCGCTTGAAAAACAGGAAAATCGAAAGCCACCACCGTAAAACCGTCTCCCTGATTAATTTGTTGCAAAATCTCATCAACTGTCACCTTTACCTTACCTTTTTCCGCGATATGTGTAAGTTCAGCCAAAACAAGTGTCGGAATTAAAACTTGAATATCTCCTTCTTGAGCCTGATTAAGAATGTTTTCAGCCAAGGATGATAAGCGTTTATCTTCAGCAATAAACCAAGCTAGCGCATGAGTATCCACCAAATAAGTATCCATCTGATTTGCTACTCTTTCCAATTATTTGCATCTTTAAATATAGCCATTCGCGCATCGGTAAAATCCTCATCATGGATCTCAAAATCTTTCCATAGACCTTTGATAGAAGTTTTCTTACGAGAAGTATGTAACAATTGGGAACTAACAATCTTTTTTAAACTTTCAAGCTCTTCTTGAAGAGACTGAATACGAAGCAAAACATATTGACTCATATAAGCTACCTCTTTAATAATCTAATTCTACAACTGAAATCTAGCCTGAATTCTCCCCTCCAGCCCGAAATCATGCAAACCAATTTTAACATTGCTAAAGCGATCGCTGATATCTTGGATTATCCCTATTCGCTTAATCTACCAAGTCTTTGCCACAAAACTCTGATCATTGACGATCGCCACCGTATCCCCTGAAGGCTTAATCAGAAATAGCCCTTCCTGTGTGGCATATTCATCGGCTCTCTCATCCACCTTAATCCCCGCGATCGCCCCATAGAGCTTATAACTTTGATACTTTGGCAGAGCCTGTTTAAAACGGTCTAAAGTAATTAAAAATCGCTTCACATCGCGAACTTCTAAATGAGACTTGACCTCAATCGCTACCACTTCATTAGTATTTTCGGCGAGAACATCAATTTCAATAGAACCATTTTCATCCTGAGCTTCTACTCGCAAGGCTGTAAAATGCACTTCGATCCCCTTCTTGTGAAACATCCGCACTGCCGCAGGTCTGACTAAATTTTCGACAAACTCACCCCAACGACTCGTAATCCCACCGACTTGCTTATTTGTCTGCGCGACAATTTTTTTGAGTTCAGCCATTTCTTGCTCAGAGGTCTTTCTATATTCTTGCAAAGACTGCTCAAACTCTCGTTGTTGTTCTTTGCGCTGGCGTTCGCTTTCACGAAATAGCTCGAAAATATCATCTATGGTTACAGGGTGTTGAGACATAGGTTTTTGGCGATGTTTTTAGCGATCGCATTAGGTGTTAGTAATGATTATAAACTCTTCCAAAAGTCAAAAGATGAGTAGCGCCGCCACTCATCTTTTCTAATAGCGTAAACTGTAAATAGCGATCGCTGGATGAGTAAAGCTAGGAGATATGCAGATGACCACCCTATTACGAATCTCACAGATTGAAACCTTAGCAGGACAGAGTACAATCCTCCACGATATCGACTGGCAAAAATTTGAATCTATCCTCCAAGACCTTGGCGACAAGCGCAGATCAAGAATTGCTTATTTAAACGGTGTATTAGAAATTGTCATGCCCTTACCTGAACATGAAAAAATCAAAGTTTTGATCAGCTACTTTATCCAAGTCCTAATGGACGAAATGGGAATTGATTTTGAAGGGTTTGGCTCCATTACTTTCAAGCGCGTTGACAAACTCGCAGGACTAGAACCCGATGACTGCTTCTACATTCAAAATAATGTCGCTATGCGTGGTATACGCAAACTAGACATGACCATCGATCCGCCACCTGATCTAGCGATCGAGGTGGATGTAACTTCCAAAACTAAGTTTGATGTTTACCGCGTCCTCGGTGTACCTGAACTCTGGCTATACGATCAGACAATGAAAATTTATATTTTGCGTGATGGCGAGTATGTCGAATCGGAATTAAGCCCTATTTTTGGAGATATTCCTATCCGTGATGTCATACCACAGTTTTTAGAGATGAGTCTTAGCCAAGGACGCAGCAAAGCGATGAAGTCTTTTCGATTATGGATGCAAGAAAACTTATCATAACTGAATACCTGTAAAATCATGTCCCAAGTGACAGGTCATCTAAATCAGGCATTAGAGCTATTGCAAGCTACTTCTCAAAAATATCGATAAAATTTACTAAAATATCAAGAGAATCAAAAAATTAGCTATGACTGAATCTCAGGCAAATATCTTGGACAAAGCAAAGCTCGGGGAGCTACAGGCGAGTTAAATAGCAATCTTCAGCCCAAAGGCATTACGGCAAAGTCTTCGGTGAAGAATAACTGCTTCTGGATCATGCTAGAAGGAGGGCGTTGCACATATTCATAATAATCAAGGAAAAATGGGGAAAGATTTTTGATTTTTACGCTTGAGGTAGAAAAGTAATAGCTGAATCGAAATCTGCAACATTTCCTTAGACTTTGAGTAGCATAGAGTCCTGCGATGTAATCTCGCCAAGTAATGTCTCAATCTGGTGTTCTCCCCCTCCACCCTAGTCATATAGGCTTTACTAACAATGTGGTCTTCAGGGTTAATAAACTTGGGGTAAACACAGTAGCCATCACTATAGCGGTTTTCATTTTGCCTACGGCAAAATGAAAACTCAAAACTCTTAATGGGACTGATTTTTTGTTTTCAAATGAGTACACACTCATTTGAAAACCGCTATAACCCCAGTGGGGTATCAGTTAATCACCAAGATCGAATATTATGTTAACAAAAAAGCAGGAAAACCAAGGTGTTGGAGTGAGAAAGGGAAAAATGAATATTTTTGAGAATTATTAGCCCAAACTGATCCCAGAAGCACTTTACGCTTTACAAATGGCTCTCATAAAAAGGGAGGTGCATTGCACCTCCCTTTTTTGATATGAATTTTGATGGAACTCTTAAATTTGCTTGAGTTCATTGGCGAGCTTGCCAACCATATCCTTAGCACCACCAAATAACATCATCGTTTTTTGGTGATAGAACAGGTCATTCTCTACACCAGCAAAACCTGCACTCATACCGCGTTTAATCACGATCGCATTTTTTGCCTTATCCACCTCCAGAATTGGCATTCCGTAAATAGGACTGGCTTGATTAGTCCGTGCCGCAGGATTAACCACATCGTTAGCACCAATAATCAAGACGACATCAGTATTCTCAAACTGCGTATTGATATCATCCATGTCATAGAGTTGCGAATAGGGAACATTTGCCTCTGCGAGTAGCACATTCATATGTCCAGGCATCCGTCCCGCAACAGGATGAATCGCAAACTTCACCTCTACACCTTTGCGCTCCAGCATATCGGACAATTCGCGGACAGCGTGCTGCGCTTGGGCAACTGCCATGCCATAACCAGGGACAATGACGACCGATCGCGCATAGCCCAACATCATCGCGCATTCTTCGGGATCGATGGTTTTCACGCTCTTGTTGGCATTGTCATCTACATCGCCACTAGCTGCAACGGGAGAACCAAAGCCACTAAATAGTACATTCGTGAGGGTGCGATTCATGGCTTTGCACATGATCTGGGTGAGGATTAAACCTGATGCGCCAACTAATGCACCCGAAATAATCAACACATTGTTCATCACCACGAAACCTGCGGCACTGGCAGCAACCCCTGATAGAGAGTTGAGCAGTGAGATCACCACAGGCATATCACCACCACCGATGGGGATCACAAATAATACACCGACGAGGAGGGAAACTACATTAATGCCAATGAAGCCAGCAAAATCAGTAGGATCGATAATTAAGAGAATGGAACCAAAGGCGAAGGCAGCTAATAGAAGAATGTTGATAGTTTGTTGATAGGCAAAGCGAATCGGTGCACCCTTAATGATCCCTTGCAGTTTGGCGAAAGCAACCATACTGCCTGTGAAGGTAATATTGCCGATGAGAATGCTGATGATAATTGACAGGTTATCAGCTAGAGCAAGGGTTTGACCATGACTGATGACTTGCCAGTATGCACCCACAGCAACTAAAGAAGAAGCTAAACCACCTAATCCATTCAGTAACCCGACCATCTGTGGCATATCGGTCATGGCAACTTTGTAGGCAATCAGCGCACCAATAGTAGAACCGATCGCGATCGCAATCAAAATTAAGCCATAGCTCAAAACTTGCTTATCGAGTAAGGTCGCCACAACGGCAAGTAACATCGCGATCGCACCTAGAAAATTGCCCTGACGCGCAGTGGCTGGTGATCCCATCTGTTTAAGACCGACGATAAAGAGTGAAGCTGCCACGAGGTAGGTTAACTGAATTCCCGTTGGAATGTAGTCCGAGATATTCTCTAACATATCGATTTATACCTCTTTCTTCTTGAACATTTGCAACATGCGATCGGTAACGAGAAAGCCGCCGACAACGTTGATGGTGGCGCAGATTACCGAGATTAATCCTAAAACTACAGAGAGATTGGGATTTACATCACTACCTGCGACGATGAGAGCGCCAATGACCGAGATGCCTGAAATGGCATTGGAACCTGACATCAGTGGTGTATGCAATGTTGGGGGAACTTTGTTAATTACTTCAAATCCTGCGAAGGAAGCAAGTACAAAGACAAATAGAGCGCTAATTAATGATTCATTCATAGTGTTTTGATTCCCCTAGAAAAAGGGAATAGGGTGAGGGCTAGGCTGTAACTGCTAATGTTGATAAAGCATCTTTGACTCGCTGATTGAGAATTTCGCCAGCATGGGTAATGCAAGTACAACTGATAATGTCATCGGCAAAATCCAGATGCAGTTCGCTTTTCTTGATTAAATGATTGAGCAGATTTAGTAAATTCTTGGCGTATTTCTGAGAAGCATGGATGGGCATCGTGGCAGGTAAATTAATTGGCGAGATGATGGTGACACCGTGGGAAATCACATCCTTACCTGCAACCGTTCCTTCGCAATTACCACCTTGCTCACCTGCGAGATCGACAATAATTGAACCCCGACGCATTTGTGAGATCATCGCTTCCGTAACCATCACAGGAGCCTTACGTCCAGGGACTTGAGCTGTGGTAATCACAATATCGGCTTCCTTGATGTGTTTAGCTAAAACTAACTGAGCATGATGTTTTGCCGCCTCAGAAATCTCCTTGGCATAGCCACCTGCGGCTGTAGTGTCTTCTTGCAAAATCACATCGATAAATTTTGCACCGAGACTTTGTACTTCCTCTCGTACCGCAGGACGAATATCATAAGCTTCGACTTGAGCACCGAGACGACGGGCTGTAGCGATCGCCTGAAGCCCTGCTACACCTGCACCCAATACCACGACTTTGGCAGGTGGGATCGTGCCTGCGGCGGTAGTCAGCATTGGTAAGTATTTCGGTAAGGCGGCAGCAGCGAGGAGTACTGCCTTATAGCCTGCGATCGAGGCTTGCGAAGAGAGTGCATCCATACTTTGGGCGCGACTGCTACGGGGGATCATCTCCATACTCATGGCGGTGACTCCTTGATGGGCAAGGCGGCGAATCAGTTCAGGTCTTCCTAATGGATTGAGAAATCCGATGGTGATTTGTCCTTGTTTGAACATGCTCACTTCTTCTTCGCGAGGTGCTCCAACTTTCAGCAGAATATCTGATTCGTTAATGAGCGTATTTTTATCGGTAATAATTTTGGCTCCTGCCTCTATATAGGCAGAATCTGAGAAAAAGGATAATTCACCAGCATGACTCTCAACTAAAATTTCTAAACCATTTTTGGTCAAGCGACTAACCACTTCAGGAATTAGCGCGACTCTACGTTCACCAAATTCTATTTCTTTGATAACGCCTATCTTCATTCATGCACCTTAATTCATGTATATTCATTTTCTGCACTCAACAGAATGTCCCATCCTTAAAGACGGATTACTCTCAAATCTGTTGAAAGTGGTCATAATATAAACACTTATTTAAGGATGCTCTGTGTTGGTCTAGTCGATTCTTTAGAGAATCTTTACTGTCTTAATGAAAATAAAGAGAAAATACTTAACTTTTATAAATAAGCGTATCAATATATGACGGGATCAACTACGCAAATTTTCACACATTAGTATCAGTTCGGGTTAAGCTGGCACATTTTAAAAGCCCAAAAGTAAAAGCCTTGCTTAGCAAGGCTTTTACTTTTGGGCTTTGAGAGAGGGTTTGCTACGCAAACCCTCTCTCAAAGCCCGTTTCAAATTATCCCGAACTCGCGTTAGTTATCTTGTTCTTGGACTTTTTCCGCGATCGCCTTAGCAATATCTCGTAAAGCTTTAGCCGAAGCAGACATAGGATGACCTAAGACAATTGGCACACCGCGATCGCCCCCTTCACGCAAACTAATTTCTAGGGGCACACAACCGAGTAACTCTACACCAAGCTCATCTGAAGCCTTTTTACCACCGCCAGAACCAAAAATATCGTATTGCTTATCAGGTTGATCGGGTGGAATGAAATAGCTCATATTTTCGACAATACCTAAAACAGGAATGCCCATATTTTCAAACATCTTCAGCCCTTTACGCGAATCCAAGAGCGAGACTGCTTGCGGTGTGGTCACGATCACCGCTCCTGCCAATGGTACGGACTGGGTAAGGGTTAATTGCGCGTCACCAGTACCAGGCGGCATATCTACAATTAAATAATCCAGTTCACCCCAGTTTGCCTGATAGAGAAACTGGCGAATCACACCATTAAGCATTGGTCCCCGCCAAACTACAGGTTGATCCTTAGCAATCAAAAATGCCATCGAAATCGCTTTCACGCCATAGTTAAAGGCTGGCTCAACTACATCTGAGCCATTCTCCGCTTTAACAACCTTCACCTGTGCTGCTTCTACCCCAAGCATGAGTGGCACATTTGGTCCGTAAATATCCGCATCCAGTAGTCCCACCTTCGCGCCCATATCCGCAAGTGCAACTGCTATGTTTACGGCTACCGAGGTTTTGCCGACACCACCTTTGCCACTAGAGATCGCAAAAATATGTTTTACGCCTTCAATACCTTGCAAAGCATTAGTTGGGGGTGTGGGCGTAGCAACAGCAGGACTATTGGCAATTACCTTCACCCAAACATCGGTAACTGTCGCAATCTCCTTAATGGCAGTTTTACATTTTTGGATTAATGAGTCACGCTTAGGACTATTGGGATCATTTAACAAAAGTGTAAAGCTGACTACTCCATTGGATTTAATGGCGATATCTTTCACCATATCTAGTTCGATAATACTTTTTTGGCGATCGGGGTCGATGATTGGTGTTAATACGTCCTTTATCGCTTGCAAATTGTGTAAATCAGCCATAGATTTAGAAAGTTAAAATAAATAAAAAAGTTGCTTAATACTGCCAAGATTTCATTAAAGCCCAAATTAGAGCCAAAGTTATCAATAAAGATTTATGCTTATGATGCAATATTCCTTTGAGTATTGATTCAGGATTCCGTACCACTCTATTACAGCGCTTTGCGCTTACTTAAAAACCAGAAATATTTTTAAAAGTGGCGCATTGTGGCACTTTTAAAAATATTTCTGTAGTACTCAAAGCCTCAATAGGCTGTATCACAATCAATATATAGGTCAGGAAATAAATCTATGAGTAGTGAAGTAAAAGTTATCCAACCTTCAGGAAGACTTGATGTTACAACTGCTGCTGAGTTTCGTCGCCAAGTTAACGATATTGCCTTATCTGCTAACTCTCCCAAGTATTTATTAGTTAATCTCCAAGATATCTCTTTTATGGATAGTTCAGGGCTAGGTGCTCTCGTGTCCGCCTTAAAATTAATTCGTAACAGCAATGGGGAAATGGTAATTTGTGCTGCTAATGATCAAGTAAAGATGCTATTTGAACTCACCAGTATGAACAAGATTTTTAAAATTTATCCAACAATTGATGAATTCAATGCGACCATTAGTTAGGATTGGCGGGATATAAGAAATATTAAAAAAAGCAGTGCTTAGCACTGCTTTTTTTAATAAAAAATAAAATTGAGACTAATTCTCAGCAATTGACTTGATTTTTTAAACTTCAGCCTTAGCTTCTACTGCTTCAGCAACAACTTCTTTAGGAACTTCAGGCTCTTCCATCGCATCAGGAACCTCATAATCGTCATCCACGGGTGGCAAAGGAATTTCCATTACCGCAGGAGGTGCATTAAGCTGTTCACGATACTTCGCAGCCATTTCTTCTGCTTTTGCATAAACTAGTTGAGGATCTTTAACCATGTCCCCAGGTTCAGCTTCGAGTTGCTTGGTTGACAGAGAAATTCTGCCACGCTCGGCATCGAGATCAATGATCATTACCTTCACTTCATCATTGACGTTGAAGACGTTGTGAGGAGTCTCAATATGCTCGTGGGAGATTTCGGAAATGTGGAGCAATCCGCTAACACCGCCGATATCGATAAATGCACCATAGGGCTTGATACCACGAACTACGCCAATGACAACTTCGCCAACTTCGAGCTTGTTCATCTTGCGCTCGACGAGGGCACGGCGATGGCTGAGGACGAGACGGTTGCGATCTTCATCCACTTCTAAAAACTTCAGTGGTAATTCTTCGCCAACCAATTCTTCCTTAGGTTTACGGGTGCTAATATGAGATCCAGGGATGAATCCGCGTAGTCCTTCGATTCTCACCAAAGCACCACCACGGTTGGTAGCGAAAATAAGCGATCGCACAGTTGCGTCTTCTGCTTGCAACTGACGGACACGTTCCCATGCTCTCATGTACTCAATGCGGCGAATCGAAAGAGTTAGTTGCCCTTCTTCGTTTTCGTCGGCGAGAATGAAAAACTCACGGGTTTCATTGTTCTGCAAAACTTCTTCAGGCTGGTCAACTCGGTTGATCGACATCTCCTGAATGGGGATGTACGCTGCTGTTTTTGCGCCAATGTCAATAAGTGCGCCCCTAGGCTCAATGCTGAATACCGTACCTGCAACAATGTCGCCGGGGCTAAAGTGATAATCGTACTTATCTAAGAGTTTGGCAAAATCTTCATGTGTAAAGCCGACATTGGTGGTAGCAGTTTTTGTCCGATTGACCATAACTAAATTTATCCTTGTTCCTGTTCTCCTTGAAATTTTTTGGTTTCCTCCCGGAAATGTAAGAGCAACGAGCATTACAGCCTGTTGCGGTTTACATCCTATGTCTATGTTTGTGTTTCTAGCAAGAGAGTTCTAGTTCAACTTATAGTCATAGGTTTTTAATTATAGCGTACTTAAGCTTGATCTCCAAAGTGTTAGAAAATATCTTTTTACATATCTTTTTACCTTTGTTCGACAACATCATTTGCGCCGCGCAAATGATGTTGTTAATCTCACTTTTTGGACAATGGTGAGTTAGCCCGTGAAGGAATTAAAGCCCCGTAATGATAGCAACTCCAGCATGGAAAGTGGTTAATGATATAGCCCAAAATGTTCTTGCCTACGCAAGTGTAAACCTCATCTCCTTCGACTGTTATATCTGTTCTTGCCCCAGCAGGAGGACTCCATCGTGACTGGACTGCCAATTTTTGCTCCCATCTCATGATACTTTTGTGGGACTTTTCTATCACTCTTCCACTGGCTTTGATTCCTTTGCCCTCATTTCTCAGCTTCAGCGCAAAGGTTCTCAGTCTTGACATTGCGGTTCCTGTTCGCTCTTTGAACCTGCTTGCTGCATCCTTTGCCTACATAATTCTGGATTGCTTTACCATCTTGGGGTTTAATCTTTGCCATTATTGACTGTCTTTTGATTTTGGCAGTGTCGAAATTCCATGTCTTTTTCTTTGACTCTCCCTATTTATTTTATATCTCACGCCTTAATTGACCAGTGCCAATTAACTGGAGACTTGAAAGAAGTTGTAAAATCTAATTTAGACATTGTTACTAGATAGTATTAATCGAGGCTTGGCATAACATGTATGAACCAATTCATCCTAAATCGCCCCTTGAGACGATGCCCACAATGTACGATTTGCCAAGTGAGTTGGTAGGAGAATCTGGTTTGCCCGACGAATTTCATATAATCCAAGCGGATTTACTAACTGAAACCTGCAAACCAGTGGGTTACGCTTCAGAAGAAATATTATTGGCAACCGATCTCAATCTTTATTACGATCCTCGACATACTAGTTGGTACAAACGACCCGACTGGTACATGTTTCTAGGAGTACCCAGAGCTAATGAGCAGAACGAGCTAAGACTGAGCTATTTAATTTGGCAAGAGGGAGTACCGCCGTTTTTAGTTGTAGAGTTACTATCTCCTGGCACTGAAGACGAAGATTTAGGTCAAAGGCTAAGAGAGATAAATCAACCACCCCGAAAATGGGAGGTATATGAACGCATTTTGCGAGTGCCTTACTATGTTGTTTACGATCGCTACGAAAATAATCTCCGCGCCTTCGAGCTTTCGGTTAATGGCTATAAGCCAATTACCCTGACTGAGCAACGCTTTTGGATACCCAGTTTGGGATTAGGGTTAGGTCTATGGCAAGGAGTATATCAGGAAACTAAAGGGCTATGGTTGCGATGGTATGACCAGAATAATTGGATTCCAACCTTAGCGGAGAGGGCTGAAGCTGAGAGCCAAAGAGCCGAAGCTGAAAGCCAAAGGGCGAATAGGTTGGCGGCTTATTTACGATCGCAAGGCATTGATCCAGATAATTTACCAACTTAGGTTCTCGGCTACCTATAGGCTTTAGCTATTTGACCTTTGCAACTTCACCATAAAAAATCCATCCATGTCGTGTTCGTGGGGTAAGACTTTTACCCAACCGCGATCGCTGGCAAAATGTGCCGCAGGATTAACGTCACTTGGTGGCACAATTTGCCAATCGGGATGATTGATTAAAAACTTGGTAATAACTTCTTCGTTTTCGGCAGGATGGATCGTGCAGGTGCTGTAGACAATTACTCCTCTTGGTTTTAGCCATTGAGTTGCCTGTTCTAGAATTTCTAATTGAGTCTTCGCTAATTTATAGGGTTCATCAGGGGTTTGTCGCCAACGGGCATCGGCGTGACGGTGTAAAGTCCCAAGTCCAGAGCAAGGCACATCTAATAAGACGCGATCGCATTTTGAACCGATTACTTTTTCCGCATCAAACTCACGGGCATCGATCTCAATGGTTTTCACATTGGTGATCCCCAGACGTGCAGTATTTTGATCTACTTTCTTCAAACGATTAGCAAGGCGATCTAGGGCATAAACTTTGCCCGTATTTTTGAGGCGATCGCTAATATGCGCGGTTTTTCCTCCAGGAGCAGCACAAGCATCAATAATAATTTCATTGGGCTGTGGATCTAATAGATAAGTAACTAACTGAGCGCTAGCATCCTGAACTGACCACCAACCCTCTTTAAATTTAGGTAATTGACTGACATCACCCGCACCTTGCCCCAAACGAATACCATCAGGAAGGTGGGGAATCGGCTCAGCAGGAATTTTTGCTTCGGCAAACGCTGCTAAAACTTGATCCCTTGTGGCATGGAGTAGATTTACCCGCAAATCGAGATGGGGTGTTTGATTAAACCAATTACAAATACTTGCGATTGCCCCCTGACCAAATTCTTGTTGCCAAAACTCGATTAGCCACTCTGGGTAACTATAAAAGCTGGCGGGATCGCTAATCTTGGCTAGAATATCTTCCTTTTCCTTGGCTCGGAGTATGGATCGCATGATGCCATTGGTAAAGCCAGACAATCCCGTTAAATTGTTTTCTTTAGCTAGCTCCACAGTCGTGTGCACAATAGCTGATGGCTTAATGCGATCGAGAAAACAGAGCTGGTACACACCTATCTGTAGAATTATTAATAGATCTGGTGGTAATTTTGTGGTTGGTTTTTGTGAGAAGTTTTGCAAAACCGCTTGCAGGGTTTTTTGGCGGCGTGTACATCCATATACTAATTCAGTGATCAGACGGCGATCGCTTTCTGGGAGAATTATGTTATTCTGTCGCGCACTCGAAAGTATCAAGTCTAGCGCGACATCAGCGTAAGCATTTCGTCTTTGAATGAGACGCAGTGCTTCTAAAGCAATCTGTCGAGAGTTCTTATTCTTCATCGGCAATTTATAAAGTCAAGTTAAAGGGCAATTTCCAAAGCTATTTAATGCGGCTACCTAAATAATTGATGACAGAATTCAAGAATCAAAAAAAATGATTGCACAGTAGACAAATGCAGCCATTATTTGGTATCTAAGAGCGTAGATTGAGGTGGTTTTTAATCATCCGTTACAAAGACGCACATAAACCGTAAACGGCTTCATATTTTCGAGAAAGATTTGGTGATTATTGTGGGTGTGAGGAGAGGCAATGGTTGATACTGGTGTAAGAGTTAGGAGAGCAAAATTCCCGTCAGGGAGTAGCCTAGCAGTTGGTTTAGCAATTGGTTTAATAAGTTTAATTGTTGGTGTTGATCTTTTCCTGCATCCAAATATTAGTTCTAGCTTGTTATTACCCTTTACCTTTGGTGGTGTTGGTGTCGTCATTTTAGGCATTTTTGCTGTACCTGCTTTACGTCGCCTTAAGGCTGGTCAGGTTATCCGTGAAGATGGTCCTCAATCTCACCTTAAAAAACAAGGAACGCCGACGATGGGGGGGATATTTATTATACCCGTCGGCATCTTGTTAGGTTTAGTTTGGTCTGGCTTTAACGAAAAAGTAATTGCTTGCAGTTTACTCACCATTTCCTTTGCCTTTATCGGTTGGCTGGATGACTGGAAAATCCTGCGTCGTCACTCCAATAAAGGGCTGTCTCCGCGTGCCAAGTTATTATTGCAATCTGGATTTTCCGCTTGTTTTTGTGCTTGGTTAGGGTTTACCCAAAATTGGCAAGCGATCACCTCGATTAATTTGCCATTGCATTTTGTCATACCTCTGGGATTACTGTTCTTTCCCCTTGCGCTATTCGTCTTCCTAGGCAGCAGTAACGCCACTAACCTCACTGATGGTTTAGATGGTCTCGCAGGTGGTACTGGTGCGATCGCTTTGTTTGGGATGGGACTATTGCTATTCCCTAATAACAAAGAACTTGCCATATTCTGTATGTGCCTAAGTGGTAGCTATTTAGGGTTTCTCTGGCACAATCGCTATCCCGCTAAGGTATTTATGGGGGATACGGGTTCCCTTGCACTAGGAGGCGCGTTAGCATCTACTGCTATTCTCGGTAATTTGCTATGGGCTTTTCTAATAGTTGGAGCAATTTTTATCTGGGAATCAATATCGGTCATTGCACAGGTTTCCTACTACAAGGCAACCAAAGATGAAACGGGAATGGGTAAGAGGCTTTTTAGAATGGCTCCTTTTCACCATCACTTAGAACTAAGCGGATGGCATGAGTTACACGTAGTCAGAGCTTTTTATCTGACAGGCGGATTTCTCGTTGGAGTAGCTCTTTTGATTAGCAAACTTTAAATTCTTTGAATTTATGTTTCCTGAAGAGACGGTGCTATGCACCGTCTCTTTTTTAGATATTATTTATTGAATCGCTAGCTGGGATATTAAAATTACCTTAGGCTCTTGCGGATAAAAAATTTCCCCTATAGCCTCCAAACCTCGATCCTAACCATAGCTAAACAAGTGGATAAGAAAAAAGTACTGCTGCTGTCTGCAAATCCATCGAATACTTACCGCTTGAGCGTGGAGGCAGAATTTCGAGAAATCGAAGAATGTTGTCAGAAGCCGAGTTTGCGCGATCGCTGACAGAAGTAGGGCTATTTGGGAAACATCTCACCACTCGTTTAGCCAAGGTGGAAAGAGACGCTCATCCTACGGAAGTTTTACAATCGCTAGTTAATTCACCACAACCAATCCGTTTTGATCTGGCGACTACGGCAAAATTAGATGGAATGGGTTTAGCACTTTGCGCTCAAAACCAAACCAAGATATTTGCTGAAAGGTTTGCGAAGCAGACCTTTATAGAAGTTTTGATTCCTCAAGCATTGACTTACATGATGGCAAATCCCTATTCTGATCGCCCTATGTTTGGATTGGTCACAAATGGCAGTGAGTTTATCTTTCTAAAGCTTCAGCATCAAGACAGCCTGAAATATGCCGAATCAGATTTATTTTCGATCAAGCGTAGTAATGATTTGTAAGTAGCTAGACATAAGTAAACTAAAAACCGCGAGTTTTGTTCCGCCCGCGTAGCGGGCGGAACAAAACTCTGGTTTGGGTTTTAATTAAGTTGAGCTACTTATATGGTTGTCAGTATTTTGAAACATCTTGCACAATTATCAATTTAGCTTTTCATCATTAATCATGAGAACATTATGAGCAGTGCAACCATCGAACTGAAGTGCCATCACTTTAATGTGCAGCAATATCAACAAATGTATGAAGCAGGGATCTTCTCAGAGAGCGATCGCCTTGAACTAATTTATGGAGAACTCGTAACTATGTCCCCAATTAATCGCCGCCATGCTGCTTGTGTAAATCGGTTAACTTATCTACGTCACATCAGTAATTAACGTCAGTTTGGGTTAAGCTGGCAAATTTTAAAAGCTCAAAAGTAAAAGCCTTGCTAAGCAAAGCTTTTACTTTTGAGCTTTGGGAGAGGGTTTGCGTAGCAAACCCTCTCCCAAAGCTCGTTTCAAATTATCCCGAGCTCGTGCTAATTAGAGAACTACGCCTTTTGGTGCAGGAATTGAAGGCTGGAGATACATGGTCAAGAACTGAAGCCCGTTGTTAACAAGGTGAGGAAGCTTTTGAATCTTCTTCAACCATTCTGGAGCATTGGTCTCATCAATCTTGGAGAGCTTAGCATTGTTCTCTTCGCACTTCTTGAGGCAAGCCCAGAATTTAGGATTATCCAAATCCATAATGACGGGGAAAGCCTTAGCTGCATCACGATTGGTTTCGCGAAGGACTTCATCGACATACTTTCTGGTATCCATGCCGATCGCTTCGTAGAACTCGTTGCGAACACAAATATCATTTAGATACATGGTTGCAAATACCGATAACAAGAAGAACTTACTCCAGAGATTGGCTCGAATACCCTTGATATTATTCTTTTCGCTGCGGAGCAACAAACTACAGAAATCACCGTGGCGGCTTTCATCTTGACACCAATTTTCAAAGAAATTGAAGATGGGGTAGATGCGATATTCAGGATGAGCGAGGAAATGCTGGTGAATTTTGATATAGCGCCAGTAACCAATCTTTTCTGAGAGGTAGGTGGCGTAGAAAATAAACTTCGGTGCGAAGTAAACGTATTTCTTGGTTTTGGATAGGGTGGAAAGGTCAAGCTGTAGATCAAAGTCTGGCATCGCCTTATTTAAGAAGCCTGCATGACGGGCTTCATCACGGCTCATCAGACTAAAAATCTCTGCCATGAGAGGATTTTTGTCCTTGATTTTGACTGCAATTTCTTTGTATAGCAAAAATCCTGAAAATTCAGAAGTGCAAGATCCTTCGAGAAAAACACGGAAATGTTCTTTGACCTTAGGATCGATATGATCCCATGATTGGTTGAAATCAGCCGTGCGGACGAAGTGACGACGGTTGTAGTCAAATTTGAATTCTTCGAGGATAGCTTCATAGTCTGGCTTGAGGTCGAAGATGTCCATATTTGCCATCGCTTCAAAATCGGTGGTGTAGAAGCGTGGAGTGAGGATCGTTTCGCGTCGTCCAGTCCCATTAACCTTTTGTTGGGTTGACTGGCTTACATCGGGTTTAGAAGGAGTAGCTACCATAGTTAGTGCGTTTGCTTAAATTCTGTTAGAAGATTTTGCTGATAAATTGCAGTTTATATACCTATATAACTGCCTATTTTACGACTACTGTTTAGTTTATGGGTAGTTATATCTAGAAATAAGTTTTGCTTGTTAAGAAGCGTTAAGCAATCTCTCTGAAGTGAGCTATGGCAGTCCTAAATCATTACCGAGGGCAGGGAAACAAATCTCAGTACCCTGCAATAAATCTAATAGATCGTTAAAAGGGGGTAAAACTGTATAATTGCCCAGAATTTTTAGACTCAAGTACATGAGAAAGGCTAACTATGATCTTAGGGGAAATCAAAAGTCAAATCGATCGCGTTTGGGATACTTTTTGGTCAGAAGGGATCTCGAACCCGCTTGAGGTGCTTGAGCAGATTACTTATCTGCTGTTTTTGCGCCGTCTTGATGAGCTACATACGTTAAAAGAAAACGGGAGCATCTCAGTTTGTCGGTGAATACAAGTGCTTAGGAGTGTAGGGATGAGATAATAGAAGCAAAATTCCGTCCCGAAGCAAATGACACCCGAAGTCCAACAAAAGCTAGTAGAATACTGCTAAGGAATTGCCGCAATATTATATCGGAATGCAGAGGCAAAGAATGTCGAACAGTTAAAGACCTTAGAAGGGATAGAAATAGCATTGAGACTGTCAAGCAAAGTGTGTAAAGTCTAGAAGCTAGAGATGGAGGCGATCCTCTTCGAGGATCGCAAATCGATTGAGCGCAGGTTTCCAGTCACGAATAGAGCCTCGTCCACTTCTTGGAGATATTTCGCAAGGCCAAGTAAACTAATTTGAAAGCAGCCTCATCAGAAGGAAAAATATGTTGCGATTTAATCACTTTCCGCAAGCAGCAGCATAAATTACCTTGAGATCAGCACAAACTTGCTTGCGTTGTTGCCATGGCACAAAAGCGACCGAGTTATGCACCATATGGACTCCACGGTTGTGAATTTCGGTGAGAACTGACAACCAGAATTTTGCACCCTCATTAGGGGAAATCCACATACCCAGCAATTCCTTGTACCCGTCGATATTCACGCCTAAGGCAAAGTACAGAGACTTGTTAATTCCCCTGCCATTGTCTCGCACCTTGATCACTAAACAGTCCAGAAATACGATTGGATAAACCGCATTGAGGGGACGGTTTTGCCATTGCTTGACTTCATCAATTACCTCATTAGTGACATTGGAAACAAGCGTTGGTGATACTTCGACCCCATACATTTCTTACAAATGGGCTTGGATATCCCTGACACTCATACCTCGCGAATACAAGGCAATGATCTTCTCGTCTAGTCCTGACAGTCGATTTTGTCCTTTCTTGACCAGTTGTGGTTCAAACTCTCCTTGCTGATCGCGGGGGACTGCGATTTCGGCTACACCAAAGTCGCCTTGGACTGTTTTCTGGCAGCCGTTACGACTGTTGCTTTGTCCTTCTGGTTTCGATTCATGCTTCTTGTACCCTAGATGGGTCGATAATTCTGCTTCCAAGGATCGCTCCACTAGTGCGGTGGTTAGTTGTTTCAGAATTCCTCCTTCTCCGAATAGGTCAGGTGGTGTTTTGTATTCTTTCAGTAATTCATCTAACAATTCTTTGCGGATATTCATCTTTTTGGTGTTAGCTATTGTGTATCTTGATTGTCTCTCTGTATACTTCCTAGACTTTACACATTTCACTTTACACTCTCTTAGTCACAGCCGATCGCCATGCTTTTTTTAAATATATGGTCAAAGCGATCGCTGAAAAGCACGGCTTCCGCGCTACCTTTATGCCCAAACCATTCCCTCACCTAACGGGAAATGGCTGTCATACCCATCTCTCCATTTGGGATTTAGAGGGTAATACAAATCTCTTTGATGACGCAAAAGGAGAACTCGGTTTATCGAGCTTAGCCTATCAATTTATCGGCGGCGTATTGCATTCCGCAGAAGCAGTTTGTGCTTTGACTAACCCCACCGTCAATTCCTACAAGCGGATTAATGCGCCCGTTACTAACTCTGGCGCAACATGGTCGCCCAATACGATCAGCTACACAGGTAACAACCGCACCCACATGATCCGCATTCCCGAATCAGGTCGCTTTGAGTTCCGTCTCGCTGATGGAGCCGCTAATCCCTATCTTCTCCCTGCGGCAATTATCGCCAGTGGGCTTGATGGCATCAGACAGCAACGCCAAGCGGGTCAACGCTATGACAATAATTCCTACACCGATCCGCTTCCCTTTGTCACAGTGAAACAGTTGCCAGCGAATCTTTTAGATGCGTTGCGATGTTTGCAAGCAAATACAATTCTGCCCGATGTGTTAGGCTCAGAGTTTGTACAATCCTATATCAAGTTAAAGCAACGCGAATGGAACGATTACAGTACTCGCATTAGTCCTTGGGAATTGGAAAACACTTTAGATTGTTAACGATCGAAAGAAACGGTTAGCCCAAGCATCAAATCATTGCTAAATTGGGTGTAAACCCTCATATTGCTGAGCATAAACTCCCCGATGGACAAATTTTTAGATGAGAATATGGGCGATCGCGCAACCTATGAACTGATGGCAAAAGTGATCGCCTTTATTCGTCAGAACCATCGACAACAGCCAGACCTTGCCGCGATCGCGCAGCAGGTACATCTGAGCGAATATCACTTTCAGCGCTTGTTTACTAAATGGGCGGGGATTAGTCCCAAGCGATTTTTGCAATATCTGACGGTGGAATATGCTAAGTCTAAAATTGCGGAAACAAAGAACTTATTGGAACTGACTGGAGATGTGGGTTTATCAAGTTCAGGACGATTACATGACCTATTTGTGAACCTCGAAGCGATGTCACCGCAAGAGTTTAAAACTGGTGGTGCGGGTTTAGAGATTTGCTATGGCATCCATGAAACCATGTTTGGAGATTGCCTGATTGCTACTACAGAGCGCGGTATTTGTAATTTATATTTTCTGGATGGAATGAATGATCAGGCTGCTGAATTAATGCTGCGAGAGGAATGGTCAAACGCTGAGATTATCAGCGATCGCCAAATTACGCAACCAATTTGCGATCGATTATTTAGCCATCTTCCTAATCTGAATAACACGAAACAACTACCCCTAAAGCTCTACGTCAAAGGCACTAATTTCCAAATTCAAGTATGGCGAGCGCTCCTGCGGATACCCTTTGGTGGGATTACCACTTATCAAGGCTTAGGGCGATCGCTTGGTCGTCCCAATGCTGCTAGAGCGATCGGTAATGCCGTTGGTAGTAATCCCATTAGTTTCATCATTCCCTGTCATCGTGTGATTAGGGAATCAGGTGAACTAGGCGGCTATCGTTGGGGATTGGAACGCAAGACCTCCATATTGGGCTGGGAGGCTAGTTATCAGAATTAGGTTGGGTGAACTGCCAAGTTAAACGCTAAAAGTCGATCTCACCACTAGGATTTCAATTTTCAAGACAATCGCTACGAGATCGGCAATTGCACTAGAGGCTCTTTCCTTGGAGAGGAATCCCGCACAGCGCAAATGCTAGTCTATTTCGCTCGTCATAATCGACCACCTCTCCTTTTTGTGCTTTTTTTTCTGCTTTCTGTAGTCCTTTTTTTGCTTCATCTATCTCTTCATCTGTAAAATGTGCACTGACCATGGTTGTTTCAATATTCTCCAACATCTTTTCCAGTACCTTATCGCCTCTCTTCTGTGTTTTTTTTGCCTTTGCGGAATAATATCTTTTCAAACGCCGATTTAATACCGCTAGCTGGATCATACTGTATTTCATTTCGCCTGCCCCCTCACTTAGATCTTTAGTTAAGTTCACGGGTGCAGAATATCCGACTTTGCCTATAGTGTTTTCTAGGGATGCGGGGATGTCCACTAGTGCACCCCACAGCGTCCATGTGTTCTTTAGCACTGGCGCGTTTATGCTATTGACCACCTTAATGTACTCACTCGCACCTAGTACATTGTACAAACTTCTAAGCCATGCTTCTGTTGTACTTCCCACTTCTCTTGCCGCCATTCTAAGTACATACCATTGGATTCTATGTGCATATTCTCCATGAGAGATCGCCGCTCCCACATCTTTTAGTGGCTTTCCATCTCTTATTTTGGTCATAAAAGCAGCTTGTTCCTCTTGTCCTCCAGACTCGGGAATAAGCTCTACATGCCCTTTAGAACGCTCGCTAGAAACCTCACTGCTTTCTATGTCCATCCACATCTTCTCCTCCTCCCACAATGCCATATCGAGAGCACGCGTATACTTCTTCTCTGATCCCGACTCCTCAAACATCCTATTGACTTGTCCTTCCAAAATTTTTAGATAACGTTGTACTTCAGATTTGTTCTCGAGCAATTCCTGTATTTCTTCTAAATCATCAATATCGATGCCCTTCTTAAATAGTTGTTCCCTTAGTTCTGGTTCGTTGAGTAATAACTTATCAAAATCGAATCGTCTTTGGATCTCTTCTGGCTTTGCGCTCGTTACTCCAATAGATCTCGACTGTCTGACCAACTCAAGATGCTGTCTCTTTTTTTCACTGTGCTTATCTACTGCCGCTATGGGTTCACGCATACCGTCCTCTTTCTTTTGTTGTTTGGTATGGAACGATCGCTGTACCGCCCCCCCATTCTGCTGCACCACATGGGTTAATTCGTGAGCAATTAACTCTTGTCCATTTCGACTACTTGGCACATAAGCCCCCTGCCTAAAGAACACATCCTGACCTGTCGTAAACGCCTTTGCCTGTATCGATTTGTTCAACTGGTCAGACTGAGCATCCGTATGCACCCTAACGCCGCTAAAATCTGCACCCATCGCCTGACCCATCTTTTCTTGCAGATTCGGATCGAGAGACTGACCACTACCCCGCTCACTTTGGATAGATGACTCTAAATCAGTTGAGGCAACTCCCCCGCCAATATTTTCACGACGCTGAATCAAAGACTTCATTTGCAATTCATCCTCTTCTTCCATTAGCTCTTGTCTTTGGAAAGATTGCTCTTGTAATGGCGAATTAATTTGCTGAACTACCCGTTCCGCAGTAGAATCAGTTTCTTTTTCATACTTATCGTTTGGCTCACCAATATTTAACTTTGCTTGGATTGGCTTTTTAAGAAGACTACCACCTCTATTTTCTCTTGGCATCGGCAATGGATTGGTTATTTTTGCGCGCAGCTTATCCTTAAATGCTGTTGCTTTA
>Ga0209990_10001329_pt1 | contig 21046 bp, 18 predicted proteins | sample NOAtaG_6_FD_187304 | JGI IMG/M metagenome (GOLD analysis project Ga0209990, IMG submission 187304) | Freshwater lake microbial communities from Lake Erie, under a cyanobacterial bloom - NOAA_Erie_Diel5S_2200h metaG (SPAdes) (version 2) | ecosystem: Environmental > Aquatic > Freshwater > Lake ...
AATTGATTAGTTCGCTCTAGATCGAAAACAATTAACAAAAATCGCCAAATGTCTTTCTCTATAAGAGTTTAATTCCTTATAACCCTGTACATTGCATAAGACAAACCGAAGAACCCTAATTAGGTTTTGGATTCGGCCCTTGTTATCAGGGAGCAATGTTACGGGAAAAAACCGAGTTAAATCCCAAAATTAGGCGTTTTTATCAACAAAATTGTCGAATCGAATTTTAAACAAAAACACGATGCTGCAGGGAAGGCATTTGTCGTCGCACCTGTTGCAGACGTTGGGGATTAATTTCGGCAATTGCCACTCCCGCTTCTTCCCCCGCGTCGGCTAAAACCACACCCCAAGGATCGATAATCATAGCGTGACCGTGGGTGTGACGGCGTTCGTAATTATTGCCCGTTTGAGCGGGAGCTATTATATAACAAGTATTCTCGATCGCTCGCGCTTGTAACAAAACTTTCCAATGATCTTTCCCTGTAAAAGCTGTAAACGCCGCAGGTACAAATAAAACATCGGCTCCTTGCTGCGATAAATAGCGATAGAGTTCGGGAAAACGCACATCATAGCAAATCGAGAGGCCAATTTTGCCCAAGCTATCGGAGCCATAAATCGGCGGTAAATCGATCCCTGCCATGACTGTACTCGATTCCTGATAGGTGTTACCATCCGGGACATTGACATCAAAGAGATGGACTTTTTGATAACGGGCTAATTCCGCACCGTTGGCATCAACTAAAATAGCGGTGTTATAAGCCTTATCGGGAATACCCGTCACCGGCACGGGAAAACCACCCCCTAAAATAGTTACTTGAAACCGTTGGGCCATGGTGCGGAGGAATTTATCGGCTTTGAGAGCAATAGTCTCGGACTGGGCGATTTTATCGCTTTCTGCCCCCATAAAGGCGAAATTTTCTGGTAAACCGATTAATTCCGCCCCTTTACCCACGGCAAGTTCGATCAATTCTTCAGCGGCAGCGAGATTTTTCTCTAAATCCGGCTGACTGGTCATTTGAATGGCGGCGGCGAGATAGGATTTCATGGGGGTTGAAGCTCTAGAGTCGGATAATCTCTGTAAAATTAATCATAACCTTCGATTATATCCAATTTCAGATATTTTGTCACCCCATGAGTAAAATTGTTTTCTGTGACTTTGATGGCACTATCACCGCCGTGGAAACTTTTGCGGGTATGCTCAAAGAATTCGCCCCCGATTTATCGGCCCAAATTATGCCCCAAATGTACGCCCGCACTCTGACTCTGCGCCGGGGTGTCCGTCAACTGCTAGAGTCGATACCGAGCCAAAAATACGCCGATATTCTCGCCTATGCCGAAAGCAAGCCAATTCGCCCCGGATTAGCCGAATTCCTCGCTTTTTTACAGGAGCAATCCATCCCTTTTATTATTATCTCCGGTGGCATCCAAGGCATGATTGAAACGGTCTTAAAACGGGAGGGACTATTAGATAAGGTGACGGCAATTTATGGGGTCAATCTTCATACTCAAGGGGAATATTTGCAAGTTCATTCCGATTGGGAAAATGAGACGGAATTAGTGGCTAAAGCCTTGATTATGGCTAAATATTCGGGAGTAGAAACTATTGCGATCGGTGATTCCGTTACCGATATTACCATGGCTAGAAGGGCCGATCTAGTTTTTGCTAGGGATCGTTTAATCGATTATCTGCAAGCGGAAAATCAACCCTATATTCCTTGGGATAACTTTTTTGAGATTCGCGAATATCTGTTATTGAGAGATTAGGGATTGGCTGTTATAAGTAATGGTTAGGATAGGCAAGAGGCAAGGAGCAAGAGGTAGTTAGATATGTGTAATTAATCGTGTATAGCTACATACTAAATTTCTCAATTCCCGACAGACATAGAGATTCTAAAATCCAAGACCAACCCGTTAAAAGATTTGGTTCTTCGGTTTGTGTTATGCAAGGGACGGGATTATAAGAGATGAAACCCTTATAGAGAAAGAGATTGCTGCGATATTTGTCAATTGTTTTCGATCTAGAACGAACTAATCAATTAAGTCTCTTGCCAGATAAGGATTTAGTCGATTTATGCCCCCCCTATCGAACCATACCAGGCAACGAAGAACCAAAGATTTTTTATTTTTTACTACCCTACTCTCAAGGGCAACAATAATTGTAAATTTTGGTAAATTGCTGTTGGTTTACACTTGACAAAATCGGGGGGGGGGTATAATCGCGTTATGGCTCTGTCTTGTCATTGAGGAACTAGCTTAAAATTTAGTGATTGGCAATTTTGAAAAAACCAGTCTTTCTCCCTTGCCAATGTCGCTTAATTTGAGATTTTCTCCTTTAAAGGGCAGTCAGAACATTTGTTTGTTTATTTGTTTTGAGGAAAATTTCCGAACATGAAAACTTCGATTGTGCTTAAAAAACTATCAATGACTACTGCTGGCATAGCATTCTTTGCTGGAACTGTTGGGATAGGTAATGCACAACAAGCAGTAGCGGTAGTCTGGTTCTTCGGTTTGTGTTATGCAATGGACGGGAGTTATAAGGGGTGAAACCCTTATATAGAAAGACATGGCTGCGATTTTTGCCAATTGTTTTCAATCTAGAACGAGCTAATCAATTAAGTCCCTTGCCAGATAAGGATTTAGCCGATTTCTGCCCCCTGCTCGAACCATACCAAGTAACGAAGAACCGGTAGTCTTATTGCCCAACGGTGTGTGGCAATACGGGCAAATTGAGAGTAATCCAGCATCCAACAACCCCACCTCGTGGGACTTTACGATTGCACCGGGATTCCAGGGCGCCTTTGATTTGGTCGATCAATTTATGGCTGGAGATGTTTTCGACATTTACAATGGGGCTACTCTTTTAGGTAGTAGCGACTTTACACCTAAAACACCCCCATTCCCCTATCTGCCGAGTGGCAATCCTGGACTTGATGCTGACTGGGCGGCCGCAAGTACTTACAGTTCGGCTTCTCTACTCTTCGGACCAGGAAGTTACTCTCTATCATTAGCACCATCATCTACTTTCCCCGGCGGCCTTCCTGCGGGCTATTTTGTGCGGTTGAACCAGACTGCTGTTGCTGTTCCCGAACCTGCTTCAGTCTTAGGTTTACTCGCCATTGGTGCTTTAGGTGCGGGTGCAGCCTGGAAGCCCAAATTAAAATAAAAAACTGGCAAATCTAGCCTTAAATTAGCAGCGATCGCACTACATTGATAAAGTGCGATCGCTTTTTTTTGGGCATTCCACATTTTTATTAATCTTTGTTAGAATGATGGGATGGGTAATGGCTTTGAGTTGATTGGAGAACTAACCGAAATAGAGATTATCGCCGTCAACTTACTTTTTACAATTCATTTGGAAACGTTATACAAGGTTGGGTTATGGTTCTAGTGGGGAATTGGCAATAGTTCAATAGTAACGGAACCGCCTTCAATCGCCTGAATTCGCAAATCATAGCCTCGCAACAATCCCATCCCAATTAAAGGCACTGTTTCGGATGTATTGATGTCGATTGTGCGATACTGACCGTCCCAAATTACCCTCGCAATATAAACGTCGAAAATACAATAACTGCCATCTCCCAATGTTGCGATATCACGCCCCTTCCAGGTTAAATCTAGAACCGCAATAATACTAGAAGGCAAGGTCAAAAATCCTGAAAAACCTGTATCAATTACTGCATCTACGAGTTGCCTTCTAGTATCGTTTTTCACGACAACTGGAAGGATTGCCTCACAACTCTGATTTACCGAGCCATACATCATAGAGTTTCTCTCAAACTCCGTGCGCCAAAATGATAGACTGCCCGATGCCCAATTCGGATAAACCAAGTCTGAGCATCGGGATATTTGGCCAGGAGATGCTCTGATGCGGTTACGATGTCATCAGCCACTTCAAAGGCTCCAGTTTCAATGTCGATAGCGACAATTTTACCATGATTGCCTTCCTCGACTTGAGAACGAATCTGAGATTCATAGAGGTCGTTGCCACGTCTAGCAAATTCTTCTTTGCTGTATCGGGGTTGTCGAAGTTTCATCGGTTTGATTTCGTTTAACTTTACGTTTCCATTTTAGCTGACATGACAACATCTTCTCTCACTCCTCTCTAATGCCTCGTATCGAACATTGAAGATTGATATCTTTGGTGCAATCCAGGCGGCTGATTTTGGCGAGGATTATTGGCAGCAATTGCGCCAGCAAAAATAAATTCGGAACGATTTTGCGCCATTTCAGAGATCAATCCAAATGTTAAGAATTGTACAACCCTCTTGTCATAAGGATTTTTATGTCATGAAACCTTAAATTTGGAATTGCTGCAATTGCGCTCTCTTGATAGACGGCGATCGCTTTTTTGTTTATAATAGTTAAAGACACGATAAATTGATTCAAGTCAAGCCCATGCCACTAACTCTTAATTTAACATCGGAAATCGAACAATATCTCAGCCAAAAAGCGAGGGAGAAAGGTCTTTCTCTAGAAGCTTATCTCCTCAAGCTACTTAAGGATACTATTTTAGAACAAGAAAAACAGGCCAAACTGGTTAATTTACTTCAATCTTGGATTGATGAAGAAGATGAACAGGAACAACAAGAAACCGGTGAATATTTAATCGAAGCACTTGACCAAGATCGCTTATCTGAGCGTCCTTTATTTCTGGCTCACTTAAAGGGAGTAACTTGGTGAATAGAGTAGTTTTATTAGATACGGGAATTATCGGTTTAATTACTAATCCTAAGCGAGCGCCTGAAAGTCTAGCTTGTAATTGTTGGCTACAAATACTAATTAAAGCAGCTATTAGGGTTATTCTTCCAGAAATTGCTGATTATGAGGTGCGTCGAGAGTTGTTACGCGCTAACAAGATTAAAGGAATTAAGCGACTGGATGAGTTAGCTAACTTAATAGAATACCTAGCCATTACAATGGATGCAATGGGAAAAGCTGCTTTATTTTGGGCGCAGGCACGCCAACAAGGACAACCCACAGCAGGAGATAAAACAATTGATGGTGATATGATTTTAATTGCACAAGCTGTCACGTTATCTGTGAAAAATCTGATAATTGTAACAACAAATGTAGGTCATTTATCCAAATTTGTCAGAGCAGATTTATGGCAAAATATTAGTTTTGATTGACATCTTTCTCAGAGGAACTTTATTGCAAGGGAAGTGACGCGAACCAAACGAGAAGCTGATGAAGAGGGATGAGCCAGAAATGGAAGATGATTTGCAGAAATGTTTCCTACTGCTGATGCGGTTAACGAAGCATTAAGATTTTTGCTCAGAGTAGTGCGAGATAACAAAACTCTTGCTTCTACAGTACAGGCTAACATGGAGAGATTGGGAATTGCTCAAGCGGCTTTCTTTCTAAGAGAAACAGCATCCCAACCTCTAAATTATTTAGAAATTAAAGATCAGTTATTTGGTGAAATGAAAGCAACGGATATTTACGCTCAAATTAAAGGCGGCTATGACTGAAATGATTGAATCAATTCGTCAACAAATTGGACAAAATTAATGGAAATTTTCTCCAGAGGCTGTTAATCAAAGTATCCCGCGTCTAAGATAAGATTGAGAAGATAAATGCCAGATTTCCTAGGGTTTTTATCGGTCTAGATTGTATCAGACTTATCTGAAATGACCATATTTACAAGCGTTGTCGTAACTGATTGCTTTTCAATAAGCTGGAGAACATTTTATTCAAAATAATGCGCCAACTAATAAATTAACCTGAGTTCGGGTTAAGCAGATTAAAAATCTCCATAATATAATCAACTTGCTTGAGTTAAGCTGTTCGTAATTTAAATTGCTTGTTGAGACGAGGCAAGAGGCAAGAACCCCCCAACCCTAGGGCTGTTTCATTTAAATTAAGTAGGGTTTGCTGAAAAAGTTTTTCCTGGGGGCAGGGTGTGGGGTGTGGGGTGTGGGGTGTGGGGTTTTACCCATTTTCATCGGGTAAATTACCTAATTTTCAGGGAAAAAGTCCAGGAATTTTCCCCCCGATCCCCGCAATGGCTGGCACTTTTTGAGGGGAAAAAAGTCCAAAAGTCTTATCCAACAAGGTTTTTAGATTTATTCAGCAGACCCTAAGTAATACTTCTATGTTACATTATTCTCAATAAGGCTGTCCTTATTGCGGTGAATAATAGAGTTCTTGGATAAATTTAAGTACCTAAGCAAAATTAATTACACATCTAAGCCACTACTCCGTCAGACTTCTGGTGTGAGGAAACAGTGAACTGAAAACTCAAATCCGATCCCTAATAGCTGTCTCCCGTCTCCCGTCTCGGAGTCTCCCGTCTCGGAGTCTCCTGTCTCGACTAGGAAATTAATTTTGCACGACTACTTAGTAGATTTATTTTTGCTTAAAAGAGCGGCCGCTCTTGACTCAGTCGTTATACCATTTTTCTTGGTTCGTGGACCGCCCTCCCAGAAAGCTAAGCTGTTGACTATCTAGGGTTTGCTGAATATTACTGGAAGCCTACTAGAAAACGGTTTTGGCACTTTTTTAGTCAAAAAAGTGCCAGAGACAAACGTTGAGAAATCGATCCGAGGGACTCATACTAAATCCGTTGAGTAGACCTCCTGCAAAAGTAAGTTATCGGGCCGCTATTCGGTCACAATATCTAAAAGCTCGGATAAATTCGGCATAATATTAGGTTTTATGGCTAGTCTAGTCGTCTCTTGTCTTTTTTCTTCTCCTGACTCCCGACTCCTGACTACTGACTCCTAACCCTAACAACAATTTTTGATTTTTACAAGAGGTCTAGTATAGGCTACTTATGAGGACAGGCAAAAGGTACTCATGCAAAAGGCAAAAGGAGAAATAGATAATCAGTCTTTAATAACCGGATTTAGTATTCAGATCTTGATTCGGCAAGGCCAGCACTCAAATTAATACTCGCAACCATAGAGAAAAGGTTATATAAATCTAGCTAATCATTTACTTGAGTAATTGGTATTTTACAAATCGCTGAAAGCAAGTCACCATAGGAATTAAGCAAATGCAGTTCCGAATCAAATCCTGTGGGAGAGAGAAATTATGGTTGCTTTAATCACCCCAAAACCCGCTAAAACCAGCCGTTTAACCACACAAATCCAAGAAATCGCCGAAAATACTTTTACCTTGCGCTGTTTGGATTGGGATCGCGATCGTTTTGATATCGAATTTGGTTTAGAAAACGGTACCACTTATAACTCTTTTGTTATTCAAGGGGAAAAAACCGCCCTAATTGATACATCTCACCGCAAATTCGATCGCCTTTATCTGGAGGAATTAACTAAACTAATCAACATCAATCATCTTGATTATTTAATTATCAGTCACACCGAACCCGACCACAGTGGTTTAGTCAAAGAAGTTTTAGAATTAGTCCCAGAAGTTACCGTGGTTGGGGCAAAAGTTGCCATGCAATTCCTCGAAAACATGGTACACAGACCCTTTAAACAGTTAATCGTTAAAAGTGGTGATACTTTAGATTTAGGCAATGGTCATATCTTAGAATTTGTTTCAGCCCCTAATCTTCATTGGCCTGATACTATCTTCACTTTTGATGCTAAAACTGCCACCCTTTTTACCTGTGATGCTTTCGGAATGCACTTTTGTGATGATCAAATCTACGATCGAGAAAAAGACCTGCTAGAAGCCGATTTTCAAACCTATTATGACTGTCTGATGCGACCGAATGCTCGTTCAGTTTTAGGGGCAATTAAAAGAATCGAGAAATTTGAGATTAATCTCATTGCCACTGGTCACGGTCCCCTATTAAAACACCATATTTCTGATTGGGTGGGACGCTATCAAACTTGGAGTCAAGAACAAACTTCTGCCGATACTTTAGTGGCTATATTCTTTACCCAAGATTACGGACAAAGCGAACATTTAGCCACTATGATTAGTCAGGGTCTGACTAAAACTGATGTGGTGACAGAATTAGTCGATATGAATAATGCTGATCCCCACGAAGTCAGAGAATTAATCAATCAGTCTAAAGGAGTTGTCATCGGAATGCCTCCCCAATCTTCCCTGACTAACCAGACGATTTTAAGCACGATTCTTGCTGCAGTTAATGGCAAACAAGCTGTAGGATTATTTGAGTCAGGAGGTGGGGAAGATGAACCAATTTTTCCCTTAAGAAATAAATTACAGGAAATGGTCGCAATCGAAGCTTTTCCTCCTCTTTTAGTTAAAGACAATCCCAATCAATCCCTCGATTTTATTGCCGATGAAGCAGGAACCGACCTCGGCCAATGGTTAAGCCGAGAAAAAACGATTAAACAAATTAAATCGATTAACAACGACTTAGAAAGAGCTTTAGGCCGTATTAGTACCGGATTGTATCTAATTACTTCCCAAAAAGCCGATTTATCTAGTGCCATGATTGCCTCTTGGGTGACACAAGCAAGTTTAAATCCTTTAGGTGTGGCGATTGCAGTGGCCAAAGATCGGGCAATGGTATCCTTTTTACAGCCTAGCGATACCTTTGTTTTAAATGTTTTAGCTGAGGATAATTACCAGAAATTAATGAAACATTTCCTCAAGCGTTTCTCTCCCGGTGCCAATCGTTTTGAAGGCATTAAAACCTATACTGCCAATAATGGATCACCAATTTTAGCCGATGCCTTAGCTTACATAGAATGTGAAGTAACCAGTCGTTTAGATTGCGGCGATCATTGGGTAGTTTATTGTACCGTTAATACCGGACGAGTTGCCCGTTTAGATACCTTAACTGCTGTCCATCATCGCAAAGTTGGCAACCATTATTAACAGTTATCAGTTATCAGTTATCAGTTATCAGTTATCAGTTATCAGTTCACCGATTACTGGTTACTGCTCACTGCTCACTGAAAAATCCCCCCAACAGCTAACACCCAATTCTATCAATCTTAGGAGAAATAAAATGTACGAACCAATTAAAAACCCTTCCCCAATGATGGTGCGAGTAGTGCAAGTCTTAGAAATGATTCAAGATTTAATTGTCATTTCTCTCTGTATCGGTTTATTTAGCTTCATGGTGTTAGAAGTCAGAGAAATGTTTATGTCTCTGCTGCCACCGATTCAATTTCGGATTATTACCGCCGATATTTTATTCCTCTTAATTCTAGTAGAATTGTTCCGATTGTTAATTATTTATTTGCAAGAAAAACGAGTTTCTATCGGTGTTGCCGTGGAAGTTTCTATCGTCTCGGTTTTGCGAGAATTAATTGTTAGAGGAGTCCTAGAAACTAATTGGACACAAGTATTAGCTGCCTGTGCTTTTCTAATAGTTCTCGGTACATTAATGGTGTTAAGAGTTTGGCTTCCTCCCACCTTTGAAGGTATCGATCCTGAACAAAAAGTTTCTGAACGTTATCGTCAACATTTAGTTAAAGAATTAACTGAAATAAACAGCAAAATTTAGTCAGTTATCAGTTATCAGTTATCAGTTATCAGTTATCAGTTATCAGTTATCAGTTATCAGTTATCAGTTATCAGTTATCAGTTATCAGTGAGAAGGGGATAGGAAAATGGGGTAATAGGGTAATGGGGAGATAGAGTAATTTCCCCTAAAACCCTACTTCCCCAACACCCCACACCCCACACCCCACACCCCACACCCCACACCCCACACCCCACACCCCACACCCAACAACTAACACCCAACTTAACAATTATGACCACTAATACTTTAATTCCCAATCCTGCTATTAATAATCGCTCCCGCGATGTTCAAACCGCCGAAATTGCCGATCAAACTTGGGTTTTTCGCTCCCGTACTTGGGACAGATTAAAATTTGAAATAGAATATGCTCGTCAACGGGGAACCACCGCTAATTCCTATCTTATCTGTGGCGATAAAACCGCCTTAATCGATCCCCCTGGAGAATCCTTCACCGAAATTTATTTAGAAGAAATTCGTCAATATATCTCCTTACATCGTCTCGATTATCTGATTCTCAGTCACGTTAATCCCAACCGTATCGTCACTTTAAAGGCCTTATTAGCCGCCACCCATCAAATCACCATCCTCTGTTCTAAATCTGCCGTCAATACCCTTAAAAATGCCTTTCCCGATGCCCAAAATTTGGGCATACGAAGCGATGAAATCCTTGATTTAGGGCAAGGTCATCAACTAAGTTTTATTAATGTCCCTACGCCCCGCTGGCCTGATGGTATCTGCACTTTTGACCAAAAAAACCAAATTTTATACAGCGATAAATTCTTTAGTGTACATCTGTGCAGTGACGATCTTTGGGATAAAAATTGGAAAGAATTAGATGTGGATCGTCGTTATTATTTTGATTGTCTCCATGCCGTGCAATCCAAAGCGGTAGAAACAGCCCTCGACAAAATTAAAGAATTTCCCGCCCAATATTATGCACCCGCCCACGGTCCGATAATTCGTTATAGTCTTAGTCGTCTTGCCCACGATTATCGTTATTGGTGTCAAGAACAAAAAACTCGACCTCTACAAGTGGCTTTATTATATGCTTCTGCCTACGGAAATACTGCCACCCTGGCCCGCTCGATCGAACGAGGATTATTAGAAAATGATCTGGCCGTAGAATCAATAAATTGTGAGTTTGCCACCCCCGCCGAAATTAGTCAAGCGATCGAAAATTGTGACGGATTTATTATCGGTTCTCCCACCTTAGCCGGTCACGCTCCTACCCAGATCCAAACCGCTTTAGGAATCGTTCTTTCCACGGCAGCAAAAACTAAATTAGCCGGGGTTTTTGGTTCCTACGGTTGGAGTGGGGAAGCTGTAGATTTAATTGAAACTAAACTCAAAGATGCTAATTATCGCCTCGGTTTTGAATCCTTGCGCGTGCGTTTTAGCCCCACAGAAAGCTGTTTACAAGCAGGTTATTTAGCTGGAGAAACCTTCGCCAGGACCTTGAAAAAAACCAAAAAATTGCGGGTTCCCCAACAGGGAATGACCGAAACACAAATCGATCGCACTGCCCAGGCCGTTGGTCGGATTGTCGGTTCCCTCTCTGTTCTCACCACTCGTCAGGGCGAGGATCATGCTGGTTTCCTGACCTCTTGGGTATCCCAAGCCAGTTTTAACCCCCCGGGGCTAATTATCGCCGTTGCTGACGAACAAGCCGCCGATCGCCTAATTAACTCCGGAACCGCCTTTACCTTGAATATTCTCAAGGAAGGGCGCAATTTACGCCGTCATTTTTCCAATCGCATCAAATCCGGCAGCGATGTCTTTACGGAATTAGAAACCCAAGTCGGGGAAAATGGCTGTCTGATTTTAAGCGAAAGTCTCGCCTATCTAGAGTGTACGGTCAAAGAGCGACAACTCTGCGGCGATCGCTGGTTAGTCTATGCCACCGTCGAGCGGGGTCAAGTTTTGGATGGTAACGGTGTCACCGCCATCGGTCATCGCAAATCTGGTAGTCAGTATTAAAACTGGACCGGGGGGGTCAAGTTCCTGACTTTCCCCCTATCATCGGCCTAGATTTCTGGGGAACAAATGTTATGTTAGTATCCAAGGTTGTCCGACCGGGCCATTTTGTCTTTGTTTCCCCATGAAAAAATTGCCGCTAATCCTATCGGTGGGGAGTGTCGCTTTATTGTTGGTGGGATGTCCAGCTTCTGACCAAGCTAATCAATCCCCACCACCCAGCCAAGAAACCCCCACCCCCACCCCCTCTCCCAGTCCCCCGGCTGCCCAACCACCTGCCTTTAGCGGTGCTGTGCAACCGGCCACCGAACCAACCCCCCCAAGGGTAGCGGGATTGATTCCCGCTACCGATCCTGACCAAAAACGGGCAGAAATTAATCGCGGTCGCAGCGATCCCTTTGCCCCCTTTCCCCTACAACCAAATATTACGATTACAGCGGAAGAAAAACCCCCAGCTGGGACTCCGGCGGCTACCGCAGCCGCACCCCCATCCGCATCCGTAGGCAATCGTCCCACTCCCAGACGACCGATAGTTAAAGCGCCGCCACCACCACCGCAACCAACGGAAGCGGAAGAAGTGCAAGTATCGGGCATCGTCCAGTTACCTACCACTGCTATGGCGATCGTGAAAGCCCCCGGAGAAGCCACGGAACGTCGAGTTATCCCCGGTTCTACCCTCTCTAATGGTTTAATTTTAGTTAAAGCGATCGATACTAATCCCGATAACCCCTATATTGTCTTAGAACAATACGGTCGAACTATTACCCGTCGTTTAGGGGATGGTGTCCCCGAACCCGCCGCCGCACCGCAAGCCTCGATCAGCTATAATATTTCCGAATCAGGAGAATAAAACCCGTGCGATCGATTGCTATTCAACAAAAACAAACCATTATTTATCCCCAAATGCCCTTGGCTATCTATCGAGAATTAGCCAGCCATTTACAACAGGTTCAGGGGGTCGAAACCCATCTCACTCCCCAGCAGTTCCAACAATTCGATTATCACCAAAGTCAGATCGGTAGTCTAGAAATTAACTATACCGAGACTTTTCAGGAAAGCGATCGCCCTCTGGTCACGGCAATTCTCGGTTATTATGCCCAACGTCACGGCTCCTATCGGCTTTCCTAAGCCTTCTCTCCTCACCTTTTCTCCGATTACCGACTTTCTTGTTAAAAACTAAAGGTATTTTATAGGATTTATCTTAATGCTGGGGATGATGCCAAATCCCGTCATACTTCATCTAAACTTAAGTAGGGTTTGCGGCAAAAAGTACGGGCGAAGCATTCGGATAGAAAATCTACGGTTTCACCGATAGGTTATTGCCCGAATGCTTCGCCCCTACAGGACGTAGGGTTCATTCATGAATCAACCCTACCTTTTATAAAAATTAAAATCTTTCTGATTTTAAGCCACCGACGACCAGTGGTAGTCACTGATAACTGATAACTGATAACTGAAATGACCCTACCCAATTCCCTAGAAGAAACGATCCTGCAAGCGAAAGCCGCCACCCAACTGGCTCTAGAATCGGGAGACAGACGCATACAAGTGGAATTAGTTATCCCAGAAATTGCTCTACAAGCGCAAGCTTTAGCCCTTGATTTTGCCTCTATTTTTGACAGTTATGGTTCTGGTTTAAGGGTAATTTTTCCCGATACCGGGGCCGCCATGTTAGCCCGACGGGATTGGGGAGAAACAGTTTTTCAACTGGGAGATTTAGGTAGTCGTTTTATTCCCATCGAAAACAAAATTAAGCCCGAAGATGAAGCGTTTTTAGTTGTTTGTCCCTCCTCGGTGGAGATTAATTCCGTAGAAAAACTCTGTAACTTGGCCGAAGATCGCCCCGTGGTTCTTCTGATTCCCCAATTGGAAGATGTATCGGTAGTGGGTATCGGTTACGCAGCCCGACAATTGCGAGAAAGATTTTTAAGTACCCTAGAAAGTTGTTATTATTTTCGTCCCTTGGAATCAGCGATCGTGTATCGTTCCTATCCTTCTTTGTGGCAAGTTTGGCTCGAAAAAGAAGACGGTTACGAGTTAATTTCCGAACAATCCACTAAACCCATGGGGGAAGCTTTAGAAAATCTGATTCTGAAAGCTTCTAGTAATACTCCTAATGATAGTTCTAATCCTGCTAATAAAGCCAAAAAGTCCGGTTTATTTGCCACTATGGGACGCTTCTTAAAAGCATTACAACAGTGACATACTCCCCCCGTCAAGTTAGGCTGTGACGGTGGGAGTATGTCAATCCCACTCCTGTAAGTCTCTGAGCCAATTTTGCAGCAAGCTAGTTAATTGAGTACGGCGAGTTTCAAAATTGCCAGCAATTGAGAGCAAGCTAACCCCCACCAGCAATCCGATAATCCATTTAAGCAGAGGATAAAGGGAAATCAAAATTACCAACTGATAGAAAGCATTAGCCACAAAAGTAAAAGTGCCAAGATAGAGGAAGGCGCGAATTCGTAAGGCTAATCCGGCAAAAATTGCCACTAAACTGAGGATGCCAGGCAGGATTCCCGTCTGATGATGAAACCAGAGAGCCGCACTAGCAATAATGCCTGTTCCCAAGAGGCGAAGCAGGTGGCGCAAGGATTTGCCTTGCCTCCCCTGACAGGTAGGTTCTATCCAGACAAGACAGAGGATAGACAATCCGACAAGACTGCTGTAGGCGAAGGGAGTTGCCAGAGAGAAATCCGCCAGCCAAAGGGCGATCGCCCAATTCACTAACAAGAGGGTAAGATAGCGCCACCGGGGTTGCTGCCGCAGCCAAGCCAGCCAAGCATAGAATCCAGCCACCACCAGCAAACTTAGGGGATTGAGCTTGTCTAAACTGCCCCCAAGGGCGAGTCCTGGAAGAACAAGAGCGAGGAATTGCCAAGGACGAGGCGGCCAGCCCCAAAGCCGCCAAGGGAGCAGATAGGTGAAAACAGCCACCCCAGAGGTGATTACTCCCAACCAAGAAACTAGGTATTGAGAGAAGAATTCCATCGGAGGAATAGTATTGGCAGCATAAACCCCAATCCCAGTGGCTTCTAGAATACCCAGATAGACCCAGATTTCAGCGATCGCCTGGTCAGGATGGTTGCGCCCTTGCCAGATAGCATAACGAGTCAAAAAGATACCGGTTGCCAATCCCAACAGTTGATTGACTGCAACGGGATAGAATAAAGCCCCTAGTAACAGGCAACTGCCCAAAGCCCAGTGCAGGTGGGCAACCAACTTCAATTCTGAGGCCGTCAGATGCAAGTAGCCAGCCAACCAGGGAGAGAGCAACCGATAGCCGTAAACCAAGTTGGCGGCCAGGGCTGCCATTGCCAAAAATTGATCGCCTTGGGACAGGTCGGCAATTTGATAAAACAATAGCTCGTAGGCTGAGATGGAGATCCCGCCAATTCCCAGGTACAACAAGGGCTTCCCTGCCGGGGAGCGCCGCCCAACTCCGATGGCAATCAGTACCAGTCCCAGAGAACTCAAGCCAGTCCAACTACTGAAAAATCCCCAACGCAGAGCCGCTCCTAGGGCCCCATAGAGCAAGGGTAGGATATTCCAGCTATTGAGCATTTCCCGCCTGTGATCTCTGTGCCACCAATCTCCCAACAGTTGGGTAAGCAATCCCAAGAGAATATTGGCGATCGCTAGGGCAATTAAAGACTGCTTAGTTAGGTTGAGAACTTCGATGGTGAACAGTTCCAAGCTCCAGCCTACCCCGTAGATGCCCCAGTTACTCGGCTCGAGGTAGCTTCGATAGGCGATCGCCCCTAAAGTCAGGGCAGCCGCTAGGACAGGAAGGCTCGAGGCAGCCATCCAATCCGAGTAAACGGCTAGAGAATGGAGAGTCAGGGCGACTAACTCCAGACTACAGAGGGCAATTGCCCAGCCATCGCAGGCGCGGGCATAGAGGAGAGCAAGTGCAGAAGTCCGCTGGCTCAACCAATAGCGCAACAGCCAGAGGGAGAGGGGGATAAGGGCGATTGCCCCCGCCAACAGCCAATCTAATCCAGGGAGAGGCAATCTCTCTAGTAAGGCAACGCTCAAGCCCAAGGACAAGCCGACCGTGATGGCAGCCGCTGCTAATTTTTGTAGGCGATGAGTCTGAAAGAACATCAAACCAGTGGCGATCGCCAGGGTGACGAGACGAGTTTCTTCCCCTACCCAGGTGGGAATTTGGGCAACTAGCAGGACTGAGATGCTCAACCAAATGACTAGGTTAGGTTGGCGCGAGGGTTGCCAACTGCGATAAGCTGTCGCCCCCATCAGCAGCCAAGTGGCGATCGCTTCTCTACCGTCTGGAGAATTAAGGACATTACCAGAAAGCGCCAATAACATCAGGAGGGAGAGGCAAGTTGCCCAACCATCGCTAACCTGGGCATAAATTCTCGCCAAATTATTCGGTAATGCCCTTAAGCATTGGCGGAGAATCCACAAGCTTGTCGCAGTAATTACCCCTGCCAACAGCCAGCTTGCTTCTTGCCGCAATGCCCAACCAAAACTGCCATCCCACAAACACAGTGCCAGCCAACTCAAGCCAAAACCTACGGTAATCGCTGCTGCTGCTACCTGCTCTAAGTTACGGCTATTGACGAACATCAATCCTGTAGCTATCCCTAAGCTAATTGAGGCAATTCCTGGTTCCAACCCTTGCGGGGGTCGGGCTGTTAAGATAAGCCACTGCCACAGGGCTAAAGCGTCTATACTCAACCAACTGGCAACTTCCCGCCGAGCCAGATTCCAAGTTCCCACCCCAGTCAGGGCCAGGGGAGCCAAACCCCAGACTAAGCCCCACTCTAGCCCCATAAGCGGGCGCTCCAACACAGAGGTCAACTGGGCGAAAACTGCCACCTGATTGAGGATAAACAAGCCATAGGATAGCCCAGCCAAGATTAGTCCCAGCTTCCAAGTTGTGTGGTGTAGGAGATGGAGCAAGGAAGTAGGAGGAAAGGGCTGTTTCACGCTGAATGCCAATTCCAGCACCGCCAGCATGATTAAAATCACGCCCCAAACTGCCCAACTCAACCTTGGCCATCCCCAGTCAATCGCCAAAATTAGGGTGAGCAAGCCAGCTAGGTGAGTGAGATAGGCCAGGGAGAGAAAACGGCGGGAAATCTCTTGAAGGGAAGCTAGTTTGACTTGCCGTTGGCTGAAAATTACTAACGCCAGGGTTGAAGCTGCCAAGTTGAGCGTCCTCAAGGCAGGATTGACTAAGGAGCAAAAGGTCAAGGTTGTTCCCCAGAACAAGGCTATCGAGCCGGTAAAAGAGGCTAATTCCCGCTTGCCCAATTGGGAGAACCAATCTGTCAGGAATAGGATTAAGACTAGGTAAGGAAAGAAAACTAAGCTTAGTAACGCCCAAGGGGTAGCTTCAGCGCCAGTTAAACCAGTCCCCAAGGTGATTGCCCCTTGCCTGAAAGTGTCTGGAAGTAAGCGCCAAGCCAGCCACAACCCCTGCAACCCAATCAGCAAGGCTGCTGCCAAGTCGAACTTCCGCCAGGAGTAACCGATGCGTCGGGCAAAAAACAGGAGTGATAAACCACTCACTGCTAGGGCTTGCCAAGGTGTTTCACCCACCGACAGTAACCAACCTAGCAGCAGCAAGCTACCGCCGATACGCTGCCACAAGGAAACAGATTGTCTGGTCTGCCAACTGGCTAACCAGCCGCAAATCCCCACAGCCAGCCCCAATTGGCTAATCTCTACCTGAGCGATAAAAATTGCCCGCACCAGCAGGATAACCAGCCCATAGACGACAATTGCCTCATTTAAGCTAAAAGGGGCTAATCTTTCTCTCCTTGATGCTGCTTCTTGTCCGGCTCCTTCAGGAACACGGGAAAGGGAGATCAAAGTTGTTCCCACCACGCCCAAGTAAGTTGCCAGCAAGGGAAAACCCCCAATTGCCCATCCCCAATGCAGATAGCTCAATCCCAAGTGATTCGGCAGACTTTGAGAAAATCCTGCCGGGCCAGTTCCCCCGTACCTCCCCCGGAATAGTTGAACTGTTACGGCGGTAAGGGAAAGGGCAGCCACTACCACAATCAACCAGGCTAGAGGGTTGCGCCACAAGCCCAAGCTATCCATGGCCAGAAAATTCATCGGTACTAGCAACAGAGTAACCAGGCGCAAAGCCTGACTGGTCAGGCGCAGGCGCGGCTGTTGGCTACTCCAAAAACTGGCTCCCCAAAAAGCTAAAGTATAAAGCCACAACACCCCATACTGTCCGGCGGTTGAGAATTTTTCCCAAAAGTTGGCGGCGAGGACACCAGAGGAGATGACCACCATGAAGACTCCCAACAGCAGCAGCCAGAGGACGCTCAATTCTGCCATCAGAGACTGTAACATTTGTCCGAATTGACTGGGAGTTTCCTGCCGTCGAGGAGATGTTGGCGGCTGTGGCGGGATTCTACGGGGAGCTTCTGGCCGTCGAGAAGGTAGCGCGGGTGGGGGAGGCGGCTGGGAGGAGATGGGGTCTGGCAGCGGCTCTCTGGTAGGGGCAGTTGTCAGTATAGGCATGACACAGGAGAGGTTTTCCCGACACAGTTGCTTGACTTGAGATTCCCCAAGTAATCCTAATTGGAGCCATTGTTCTAAACCTTGTAGTAGAGGGGGATGGGAAGCTCTCACTCTTATAACAACCCGGATTTGAGAAGCAGTCAGCCAGCCTCGCTCTTGCCATTGCCCCAAACCTTCTAAAAAGTTAGCTATAGGGACGCTGGTGGTTATTGTCAGAGCGAGGGTTTCTTGAACTGAATTTTCTCTCGCATTTATTGCTAATTCTAGTCTTTTGTCGGCAATCAACTCTAATTCTAGCCATTGATTGAGAGCTAGTAAAAGTTCGGCTGGCGAGTTGGGATTGACGATTTCTATGGGGATGATTCGCTTCTCTTGAAAGGACATAAGTAATCAGATAAGTAGTCGGACATAAATTCTCTCGTCTGTCTTAAGAAATGTAATTCTGGCAATTCTTGCTGACTCCTGACTCCTGACTCCCACGGTTAACTTTACTTTTGTCCGACCACTTAAAGGTAAAGTTAAAGTTAACTGTGGAGACAAGGGAACAGGGAACAGTAAGGGTTTCAGCCTTGGTTAGATCTCTTAAGAAATTAATCTCATCTAAGCTGTCTTGAAAAAGCGAATAATCTCTCGTACATGATTGAGAAATTGACTGTCTTCTGTCAGTTGTGCGATCGCATTTTGTGCTTCCTGAGATAAGGTTTCATGTTCAACCTGATTTTTAGCTTCTAATTTTTCTAGTAAGGCTTTCAGACGGGCTAATTCTTGGCGAGTTATTTTGACTTCTTGTTGCTGTATATTTGCTTCTGTATCGAGTTTTTCCCTAATTATTGCCACATTAGCCTCTAAATTAGAGACGCGAACGCGCAACTCTACTACATCCTCTCTGGGATACTTAATCTGTTGTCGAATCATTGACAAACGCACGGCTAAATATTGATAAGCCCGAATCGCCGGACGTAAAGCTGTCAATAATAAAGTTGCACCGGAACTCACATATCCTACTGCACTAATTCCCGTTGCTGCTAAGGTATAAAGTCCAATTCCTGACAGCAAATGTAAGGCGATTGCGAGCCGAATTGACCAACGCGCTACTGTCTTAACATAATCAACTTGTTTCCGATCTACGGGAATATTTTTTTCTTGAGAAATTGCTGCTTCTGCGATGACTTCCTGGGCATCAAAATAAATGTTCCAAGGAACAGTCACAATTACTAACAACCACCAAAAACTGGCGATCCCAATCAACCAATCGATTAAATTTCCTGACGGGATGTGCAACCATTGTAAAATTCCAAAAGCTAGTAAGACTAAGGCTCCAAAAATCACACAAAATCCGATAAATCCTAGATAGCTTAAAAACATCTCAATCCCCCCATTTTTATTTCTCTTTCTTTTATGTTAGAAAAAGATTGATCAAGTTTCACTAACGGTTGTGACAGTTTGTGAATTTACCCATAAAATGACACAATTGTGAACCATAACTTGGCTGTTTGACAACGAGTATAGTGTAGCGACTGTCTTGATGGTCAAGGGGGAATTTAAAAAAAAACTCAAGCAGTTGCCGTAAAACTCAAAATCTCAAGCCGGAAAAAAGCGCAGCAAAAGCTAAGCTGCTCAGGTTAAACCAAAGCAAGCGCAACCCTTGATTAGAGATAACAAAAAGTGTGAATCTCTAGGAACTAAGCGAGAGATTTGTTTGGCGGTTAATTGACCGAGTTCTGGTAAGTCGGAGACGAGAGTAGTAGAAATTACTTGACCATGACTTTCTCGGGCCATTGTTGGTTAGCTTGGGTCAATTCCTCAATTTCTTGATTGAGTTTTTCAAGGCAGTTATCGAGATACTCTAGATGGACTTCGATATCGAGCTTTACCGCGAGCGCGTTCCCGTCGGTTCTTTTCGGCAGTCCGCATCTCGACAAGTTGCCGGCGACGACTAATTAAGTCCTACCGCTAACCCATCCTACAAATAATTGTGCCTCCCTACTTATAATAAAATTAGTCGGTAGTTTCCCTAGAGGTAAATTTTTATGATTGTCAATAAGCGAGAACTCAAGCAAGCCTTAAATCGGGTGTACTTAAAAATCAAGCCTGATGCTGAAACAATTCAGGTTTTTCGAGCTAATTTGGTGCGCTTGTTGGACCAATGTGACAGCAAAAAGTCGGAAGAGTTTAATAAAAATTTGCTGATAGATTTTTTAAAAAATACCTATTATGCTGATCGCTATTTTATCAATACAAAAGATCGCATTGATCTGGTGATTCATAATAACCAGGATGTTAAAAGTCCAGTGGGGGTCATTTTTGAGACTAAGAAACCTACTCGGACAATAAATGCAGAAATGCCAAGACTGGATCATCTCAATACTAAGGCTTTTCAGCAGTTAGTTTTATATTTTCTCCGCGAAAGGGTGACGGATAAAAATCTTGAGATTAAACACTTGATCGTGACAAATATTTATGAATGGTTTATTTTCGATGCGAAGATTTTTGAGGAGTTGTTTTTTGCTAATAAGGCTCTAGTTAACCAGTTTTGCGATTTTGAAGAAGGGAGACTGAGTAGTACGAAAACGGATTTTTTCTATCAACAAATTGCCGAACCAGCGATCACTAAAGTTATTGAGCAAATTAAATTTACCCATTTTGATCTGCGAGATCTGGAAAATTTAGATTTGCTTGATATTTACAAGATTCTTTCGCCAGAACATTTACTTAAGTTACCTTTTGTTAATGACAGTAATACTTTAAATAAGCCTTTTTATAATGAGCTTTTGTATATTATTGGTTTGACGGAAATTAAGGATAAAGGGAAGAAGTTAATCGGACGAATGAAAGAAGGCGATCGCTGTGATGGTTCCCTGATTGAAAATGCGATTAGTCGGTTGGATAGTTTAGATAAAATTGCACAATTAAAAAATCCTGAAGAGTTTGGAACTACGGATGAGGAACGGCTTTATAATGTGGCGTTGCGGTTATCAATTAATTGGATTAATCGGGTTTTGTTTCTCAAATTATTGGAAGCGCAATTAATTAAATATCATCAAGGCGATCGAGATTTTGCTTTTCTCAATTTGGCGAAAGTTCCCAGTTATGATGATCTCGATAGTTTGTTTTTTGATGTGTTAGCTAGGGAGACAAATAAGCGCGAGGCTA
>Ga0209990_10001333_pt1 | contig 20999 bp, 22 predicted proteins | sample NOAtaG_6_FD_187304 | JGI IMG/M metagenome (GOLD analysis project Ga0209990, IMG submission 187304) | Freshwater lake microbial communities from Lake Erie, under a cyanobacterial bloom - NOAA_Erie_Diel5S_2200h metaG (SPAdes) (version 2) | ecosystem: Environmental > Aquatic > Freshwater > Lake ...
CATGCCGGACAGAGCAATCGATACCTCCGCCGAATTAAGCAGTTCCCATGTCGTGCCGTTGTAAAGCGCAATGCCGTTGCCGTTATAAGGCGTCAGGAAAATGCTGGTCGAGGATGTGACGTCTGTTTGGGTAACAGGAACGCCCGTGGTAAGCGTCAGGCGGAAGTTGTTGAGTTTGGGGGTGGCGGCGCCTGAGACAGTGCCATTACTCACAAGGTTGGTCAGGGTTTTATTGGTCAGGGTTTGGGTGGCGGTTGTACCTACGACTTGCTGGGCAATGCCAGCGGGGTCATACACTGGACCAGTTAGCATCCCCGGATTCAACTCAGTCCAAGTAATCTCTGTTACTCCAAGAGTTCCGCCAGCATTATTTGTATTAGCCCACGTCCTATTGATATTTACCGAGCCTCCAGAAGTGAATACCGACTGCCCATGCAGCTCGTGGAATGTATCAGCATCGGTGGCGCGAGTCCAAGCACCAGCCGCAGAAACATAAACCCCGTTATTCTCTGGGAGAGATTGATTTTTTACCAGTACGCGGCTTGCACTTGTTAAAACCGTGTCAATCGTTTGCTCGCCCGACAGTGTAATGTTTGCCGTGGTAGCACAAGCTACAGCGGGGCGTGTTTTCACGTTAGATGAAGCAAGCGCAGCTGAAGACGCAGCGTTGGTTTCGCTCACTAAAGCTGCAGCAGCCGAAAGCGTCGCGAGATTGGCAGCAGTCGAAGCCGCGCCTAGCAACAATGAAGGCGCACGCACGTCGATGTTATTTAAGCCCAAAGCAGGCGCAGATGCAAAAGTGAGCGTAGTGCCATTGATGGTATAAGCATTTGATGGCAACAATGCCATGTTTTCACTTACAGCTTCTGTGATGGATACGTTATCCAAAGTTCCAGTGAAAGCGTTGCCCGTAAAAGCAATGGGGGTTGTTGCGGCTGCAATAATAATTTCACGGTATGTGCCCGATGCAGTGCGCTCTACGCCATTCTGGCCGCCGATTGAGGGAATAAGGCCACCAGCAGAACGAGTGATGGTATAAGTCACGGCATAAGCCTGACCAACAACAATCGGGATTACTGGCACTTGACTGATAGCGGTAGAAATCGCACCAGTGGCCGTTGCAACGCCAGAGCCGATAGTCCACCCAGCGCCTTTAGTCCACAGCGTATCCGTGGCAAAACTTCCATTCTGGGCAATTTCTTGTAAACCATTAGCAACGCTCACAAGCAGTGCTTTGGGGTCAGTTCCAAGACTAGACGATGTAGTAAATACCGTCGTCACGCCATCCCCAGAAAATGTTTGAGCATAGCTATTTGTTGCGGGAGCAAGCCCTGCAAATGAAATCACATTGTCCAAGGCGTCGCCGACTTGCACGCCAGCAGAATCACGCACGACGAATTTATACGCACCTTCTCCCCAAATAGCGCCCGAGCCTGACGTAGGGCGGCCAGCGGCGTTTAATTGAATGGGATTTGGCGCGGCCGTTAATCCAGTGCTGTCCGTATAGGTAGCAAGGCGCGTGGTCGTACCTGCAGCAAATGTGTCCACAAAGCCATTAGCCAGTGGGTCGCCGTTGTTATCGAAAAATTGAAAGATTGGAGGAAGTAAGAGCACACTCATTGTTTTAATCCTTTTTTGGCTTCAAATGCTTTTTGGAGGTCTTGTTTGGTATAGGGGTTGGGTTGATTTGGGTTCACCATAACTTGGGTTGGGGTTGATAAAGTCCCGCGCATCGAGCCAAGAACCTGAGCAATAAACTTCTGCGCGGCAGCATTTGAGTATGACTGTTTTGCAGTCTCTGGCTTTAATTCAACAAGCAATCGCCTTGCTAGTTGCGGGTCTTTCAATGCTTCAACGGTCAACTCGTTTATCTGTTTTTCACTCATTGATTGCAAAACTATGCCGATTCCCAAAGGAAGTTTTCCCGCCGCGTGCTCTGATAGAAATTCTTTGACAACCTTGCCACCGTTTAGATTTTGTACTGTGTCTGAACCCGATGCCCTGATGTTGCGTGCGTTAATGGCTGCGCTGCGCTCCATGTCCTTAGAAACGCTGCCAAGCACTGTTAGTTGGTCTGGGGTTAGCGTGCGCTTCAGTTCGCCAGATTCATCGCGCAATATATTTGACAATTTGGGCTGCGATAGAAACTCATAACCGGTTCTTTGGTCGGGGGCTGCCGCCAAGGAGACGCGATTCCTTATATCCTGCAAGAGCTCTTGCTGATTGATGGGTTTTGAGGCGGCGGCGTATTTCTCAACATATGCCTTAAATCCGGGTGCGCCACGCTCTATGGCGTTATCAAGCGCGTCTTTCACCTGCTTTAGTTGCGACTTAGCAAGGCGAAGGGCGGGTTTGTCGCCGTCAAATTTACCTTGCATGGCATCGTTTATATCTTGTCTGATTGCATAAAGTTCTTCTGGGTCTTTTACAGCACTAATTTTATCACGTGCCCACTTCATAGCCGAGCTTACTGCGTCGCGCTTGCCAACTGGAGACTTCATAATCGCTGCAATCTCGTCCAGTGGTTCCATGGGTAGAACGTTGCGTTTAGAACCGAAAGCAGTCTCACGCAATGGCGCTGTGTTTGCATCTCTTGCAGCTCTTTCTACAGCGGTTATATCCTTGTCACCCGCCAGAATATCAAACACGCGGTTGCGGGCTGCGTTCTGCTGGCTTTCAATGTCGGAAAATGGGTTAGCGCCCTGATTCCTGAACCCTCTCTGCAATCCCGCAATACCGGCGTCACCAGACGCTTCTGCGGTTGTCACGGGTGAGTTAGGGACGTATTGCTTGACGTTTTTGAGATTAGCTGCGGCAACGCTGGGGTTGTCAGCAGAATCGGCCAATATGCCACCAACGATTTGATTTCTGCCGCTTGTGGTAAACGGCTTAACGGCTTCTTTTCCCGCGCCGTATAAATCGCCTAATCCTCTAGCAGCGACTTGATAGCCCCCAACAGGAATGACCCCACCGACAATACCAGCAGCCAACTGAGCACCTGCACCACCACCAGCCTCCCTTGTTAATCCCGCCGAACCTGCCGCCCCGATAGCCGAGGCCGCTTGAGTTCCAAGATTGCTTGACAGCATGTCTCTAACATATTTTGGCGCGCCTGCAATCTTTGATATTGGAGCCCCGGAGCCTACCCCTACCAAGGCGCGAGAAACATCACCAACAACCCTCTCCGTTCCGCCTTGTGGATTCGGCAGCCCCGCGCTCGTCAATAGGTTGCTAACGGCTGCATTTTGTTCGGGAAAGTTAGTCCCTAAAACGGCATTAGAAGCCGCTGCGGGCAGGTTGGCAACGGTAGCAAACGGCGAAGCAATACCCTCCGCTACATATCTTGCGGTTAGCCCTGCTTGTCTGCCGAGCTCTTTTCCAATGGGTCTCGGAGCCGCATCCGGCACTTCAAATCGTGCAATTTTACCATCCGGCATCTGTATGCGAGCTATTGCCATTATTCGTAACCCAAGAATGTAGCCCCGGCAGGAAGTCCCTCAAGAATTTTTTGTATCTCGGGGCTTTCTTGCGTGCTTGGTTTTGTCTTAGTTGGAACTTTAATATTGGGGGCTATATATGCAGGCCCAGCGGAACGCTGCATTGCTTTCACCACTGCATCGCGGTTGGCTTTTTTCTGCGCTAGAACATTTTTATCATCGCCCACTTGCGGGAAATACTGTTGTGCGGCGTTTTCAAATTCGCTTTCTGCAATTACCGCCCCCGATTCACGACGCAGCTGGGCGTTGATAAAGTCACGCTGAGCTTGGTTAAACGAGCGATAATCGCTTCCCACCACGATATTGCCGATAAGCGGGATAGCGGCTAAAACCCGCTTTGTAGGGTCAGTTCCTGCCGATGTTTTCGCTTCAATAATGGGGTTCGATTCGGCCATCCTGTCAGCAAAGCCAGCGTTTTTAGATTCTGCATCGGTCATTTCATATTTTTTCTTCGAGTAATCGAGGCGCAGCTGTTGCTGTAATTTGGGGTTACCAGATGCCTTGGCAAATTCCTTTTCAAACGCTACGTCAAACTGATTGCCCTCTGGTGCTACCCCAATATCATTTAGAAAGTCGCCACTCCCGGGCGCTTGCTTTACGCCACCCATAACCTGATTGAATTCCGAACTTTGGGGTTTAGATTGCGTCATCACTGGGAAAGGGATTTTATCAAGGAGGCTTGGCTTCTGCATTGCATTGCCAGTATTAGGGTCAAATTGAACTCCGCCTGTTTTTGCATCAAGATAACGCATTCCTGCGGCTTCTTGTGGGGAAGGCTCGATTCCTTGTGCGGCCTTCAAAAACCCTGATTGCCCGAGCTTGTTAATATCAGGTTGCTGCGCCTTGGCTATCGCGGCTTGTGAAGCCATAATCTGCTGCGTCGCTAACTGCTTTTTCAGATTGAAAGCATCCTGCAACTGTTGCTGGTCAACAATTGTTTTCTGGCGTCCGAATACTCCCAAATCAACCGGCATACGCTGATGTCCCTAAGTTAAGCCTACGCAGCAACGCTTGAATGTCATCGCCGCCCTGTAAGGCTCCAGTGTTTGTGAATGAATCCCCGCCAAGCAAAGCCCCAAGCGCACCACTATAGAGGTTGCCCTTATTTGTCGCGGAATTCGCTCTAATGTTGCCCATGTCAGTATTGACTCCAGCATTAGCAAGCGCACCAGTCAGGCCAGTACCATAGCCCTGTAACGCCCGATTAAACGCCGTGTTATAGGTGTTGTCTGCCAAACCTTGGCCGAATTCCTGTAGCTCCTTCCCCGCACCGCCAGAGAAATAATTACCACTCGCAAGCTGGCGACGGTCAATTGCTTTTTGACCTTCTTGCAGATTGAACTGGTAACCCGGGTCTAGCGTCAAATCACCCGGTGCAAATCTAAAGCCACTAGCGTAAGGCGCAAGCAGTGCTTGGTTTGCTTCCGCGCCCGCTAAAAGCGCATCTTCTGCTTTATTGTTTGCGTTTCTGCCAAGTAACGCGCTAAGTATCGGCGTTGCATAATTTCGTGCCATTGAACCCACCCCTTCAAAAATACCACCTGAATTTTCACCTACGGCATTACCTGCCGTTGAGATTCCATCAAATACCGAGCCCGTATCAAAGCCCCCGATATTCGCATCGCCCAAAGTAAACCCTTCGGGAAGATTGCTGTAATTGTAAGACGACGCACCACCCCCAACCGAGGGGACCGAAGATGTAGTTGAGCCGCCCGTATCAATGCCAAATGATTTTAACGCATCGCCGCCGCTTTTGAACCCGCTCTGCAGTGCACTTCCTTGATACAGACTATCAAGGCCAGAACTTGCGGTGTCGAAAGCGCCAGAAGCTCCGGTGTAAACATCTTTCAATCCTGAGCCAGAGTAAATACCGTCAACTGCACTACTCCCTGCATTATACAAATCACCCAGCGCACCAGACGCGCCATCGTATAATCCCTGTAATGCGCTGCCTTGATAAGCACTGTCAACTGCACGGCCTAAAGCCGTGTCTGTTAGACCGCCAAGGCTACCGCTACCGGCCCCACCAAGTTGGCCGCCGACATAAGCGCCGCCCCCAGCTACCGCTGCGCTTTTAAGGGAGCGCCCGATATTGCCCGTTTCGCCCAGCCTTTTAGTCCCCTCATACGCTGCAAGGCCAACCGGCCCCGTAGTAGCTGTTACAAGGGCGGGGACAATGAATTCGCCACCGGGCACGTTTTTCTCAACAAACCTACCGCCAGTAGTTGCTAATTTAGCCACGGGCTTCACTACGTTTTTAATTACGGAGCCGACGGCTTTCTTTAACTTCTTTAAAAAGAATTCTGGGTAACCGGTTTCTGAATTGATTTTATTCGCAGGGTCACCAACCGTAAACTCTGCCAAGTCCGCACCATTGGACTCAAAAATTCCCTTGATATATTGCAAAACTTCCGGGTCATCAAGAAACGCCCTTGGAATGACAACTTCGCCAAGCGACAAATGCCCCATGACGGTATCAGTGCCGCGCCCAGCCTCAGCCAAATCCTCATCAGGGGATTCAACTTTCTCATCTTCTATTTCTTTGTCTTCCATAAATCCCCTACATAACATACATAAAAATTATACTGAATTCTAGCCTAGTTTTTCACTCTTCCGGTAATTGTTATCGGCACGGCTACTGTTGTCCATGTCGGCAAAAACAATGTTCTGCCGCTGGCTGTAATCACCCCAAAAGAAACTCCCGTTCCCGCTGCGACATTTGCCACTGAATCCGCCACTACGTTAAACGGCAACGCGCATGTAGTGACTCCAAGCGTGGAGCTGGTATTTGTTGCTGGGACTATCTTAATCGCAAAATCTGTAAATCCTGAGTTTTGATAGTAAACACCAGTAATAACCGGAGTGCCAACAACCGTTAAATTGACAATGGGCGGACTCCATGTCGTTCCAACATCGCCTCGGTCAAGCTCAGAAAAATACACAACCCATGCCGGACGGAGTTTCCCGCTTTCATCTAGGATTCTATCATTAATTGGTGCGATTGCTGAGGTCATGTGTTGAAACTTCCACCCGTTATTACGGTTTTAACCGCGTCAGTTACACGAACTCTGAATGTGCATTGTCTGTGTCTCCCCAGCCGCCAGAATACTACGCGGGAAAGGAATTCACCTATTTTTCCAAGGGCGGATTCATAATAAGTGTAAAATGTCCTGCCGCCGTCATTCGAGAGATAAAGCATCACCTTTGGGTCTGCCACTGAAGTATTACCAACGCCCGTCTCAAAATTTACGGTTAGGTTTTTAATCAGGAACGGATTCCCGTCATCAAAAATATGCGTAAAGATTCTATCTCTGGCAATCTCTTGCCCATCATCCGTATAATATGCAGCCGATTGATGGTAAACTTTTCCCGAGATTCTATCCAGCCCGAGAGTCCTGCCAAACGCATAAAACAAGGCATTTGTTAAAGGCAATTCATATTGGCCAAAACTATTAAGATAAGCCCACTCAAGCCATAATCTCGTTGATATATCATAAACCAGAGCCGTTTCCATGCCCCCGCCAGTGATGATATAAAATGTATGTCCGGCCTCCTGATACGCCACTGCTTTCAAGGTCGAAATTGACGGCGCAGATTGAAGCCGCAATTCTATTGCCTCAGTTGAAATTCTTTGCGGAGAATAACCATCGGCCCTATAAACAATTCCAGTGCCGTTTATGTCATTACCAACCCAAAATGCTGTATTGTCGAGTTCCAAAACAGTATTCGGCGCAGCGGCTCCAACCGAAAGCCGAGCAGAGCTATTAATTCTTTGGAATGGGAATGTAGCGTTTCCTGTATTGTTCCATGGCTCAATGGATTTATCGCCAAATAGCCATAACTGGCCGTAAATAACGGCAACGCGAAGCAAACTATCAGGGGACGACTCTGCTGTAGCAAAGTCTAACGCGGCCCATGTAAGACCATCAAAAGGAGCAGATATTTGAAATATGCCGCTCGTTAGCGACCGATTGACAATAAAATAACCATCGAGAAACGCGACACTAGCGGCGCTAGGCAAATTAGCACTAACCACACGTTGAAAAACATTGGTCGCATAAGTTAAGATATATAAATCAGTCCCGTCACAAATAGCTAACTGGAATCCATTTTCTGCAATGGTTATATCGCCCGCGCTGGCGAGCAAACTACCGCGTAAAGTTCCAGTGCCGGAAGATGACAATTCATAAAATTCAGACCCCGAGACCACAAATGCGCGGCCATTTGCCGCTAGGAACCCACCCCTGCCGGGGCCAGAACCCAATGTCGCAAATACCGCATTGCCGGGTCGAGCATACAATGAAGCGGGTTTTTTTCCTTGGCGGTCTAAAACAACGTACATATTGACGGTCCGCTCCGCATTGAAGGGGAGCGAAGATTGCTGCGAAGAACCCCCTACGACCCCAGCTTCCATATCATAAATCCCTTACGGTATTAGTCAGAATATCGTAACGAGTGGGGCCGCTGGTTTCCAAGGTGTTAATCTGCAGATTCTGCCTGTCGATGGATAGTTTGGAGGTAACGGCCAGAGTAGAAATGCTATCAGGTACTGGAATTTGATAACCCGCAGCTAATTCGATAAACAACCCGTATTTTAACGCCCTCTTGTATCCGGGCGGCAAGTCTAACACCGTGCTGAGTGATAGCGTTGCATTTGCGTTATTATCCCAGAACACAAGACTGTAATTTGAACCCGTGGGAATCGGTGTTACGTAAGCCACAATCAGAGGATTGGTCATGTTGAACCAAACCGCATAGGGAAACGTCCCCTGCATTCCCTTCACGGGAATATCTGCCCATTGCTGGTCAGTGAGCATCGTAATCGGTATGTCTTGCTGTTGTGATGGGGTTGCGGTGGTATTTCTCACAAATGCCGCATAAATATCGTCAGGGCGCGGAATATTCAAATCACCGCTAGGTCCTATGGTATAGGTCGCCTTATTCGCAACAAAGGGCAGAATATATTGAGTCGCCCCGTATAGCTTCTGGGGGTCGATATTCCACGATTCGATAAGGTCGTTTAGCTTAACCAGCGCCCCCGCGCTTTGTGAGGCCGTGGGGGTTTGCTGGTCAGCAATAACGCCCATGTCTAGTAACGTGTCAGTTATTAGATTGAGGGCTGTGTAAGCCATGACCCGCCTATGGTTTTGGTATAAGGAAGCCGGAGGAGTTGCCCCCTCCGACTCTTATCGCTCGGGCTTCTTACAGGCCTACGGTTACGTAGTTAAGGCCAGTGCGGTCAATCGCAATGAACTTAGTAACCTTGCGTGCCGTGGTAGCGACGCCAGCATTTACCGTGCCACTGTTGATGGTCCCGCCGACAGGGGGATACGTCAAAGGTGCGTTGGTAACCAGCTGCGGGTAGATAGCAATTTCTTGCCCGATGTAAGCAGCCGTCGGGAGGACAGTGCCGTTTGTAGCGGTGTTGTTGCTAATCAGCACGAAGGGTTGCTCGTTACCAATCTGCGCGCCGGTTGCTTGCGTTGTGCCTGCAGCCGCGATGGTGGTGACGTTGAAGGTAGTGCGAAGCGTATCCGGTTGGACATTATTCGCGTTCTGCAACAGCGAGGTTTTGTTAGTAGATGTAGCTACAGCCATGTTAAATACTCCTTAAATGTTTAATTAACCAAGAATCCGGCAAGCGATTTGCGGGTACGTCTCCAGCCATGCGTAAAGTACGTCAAAACGAACCACACGCTGGTTGTTCGTGATGTCGTAGCCTTCCTTCATGCTGATGGACAAACCGCTCATCTTATCGCTAACAACCGTGGACATAACGCCCATGTTGCTCGGTACTTTAGCAAGCGGAACCATAGCGAAGGTAAACGCATTCTTGTCATACAGAAGCGATTGAACCGATGTCGTGTTCGATGCACCAGAAGTAACGGTAATCGCAAGGTTATCAGCAAAGGTGTTGCCACCAGATGCGTTGATAACGTTTTGACGTGGGCCGCTAAGGATGATGCCATCCTCACCAATCGTGATGGTTGAGTTACCGGAACCGTCCGTGACCGTTTTAACAGCAACCACAAAGTTCTTCAGGCGGCCAGTCGAGAGGCCGGTCTGAGGATTGCGGTTGAACATGCCAGCGATGGTGAAAGTATCACCAACGTTAAGGGTCGTGGTGGTAGCAGTCCAGCCGTCAGTAACAATCGTGAAACCCGATTGGTTCGCGCCGTTGGTAAGCGGGGTTCCGCCGTAAACACCCGAGGTGAACGTTCCAGCAACTGGCTCGTCATAAAGCTCGAAGCCGTAACCGTTACCAAGCAGACCATCTGCGTAGGCAGCATTGACCGTGGAAACGGGGTTGAAGTAGTTTTTAACGCCCGTTGCGAAGTTCGCGTTCTGGAAACTGTTGAGCAAGCCAATGCGGTTACGGCCAATCAGCGCACCATTTGAAGTAATCAATGCACCAGCCGTTGCAATAACGTCAGGCGAGGTGATTGCCGTGCCGGGAGTACCGACAACGTTAGCTACTTTCAGTGCGAGGTTGAAACCATCGGCCTCAATTTTAGCTGACAGGGCCGAAGCTGCGCCATCAAGTACGCCATCAATCATGCCGTTTTGAACCGCATCATACGAGATTTGCAGGTCGAGCTGGCTTGCCGATACGTCAACGCCGAACATATTGAGGTTCGTGCTAACAGCGGGAACGATGGTCGATTGAACTTCCATGATTTCACCCGAGCGCACGTTAAACAACGGCGGCTTGGTGATGTTGATAATCCCACCGGCACGCTTTTGCGAATCAGCGAGTTCCGACTGGAAATCCTTATTCACGTTAGCGGTCATCGGGAGCTTGTTTTGCAGACGCGCCAGCATACGCTTGGCGATGATTGTCTGAATTGGAACCGTATTAGCCATAGTCGGAACTCCTTGATAGCGGTTATGCTACCAAGGAGAATCCCTAGTAGCGGTTACTTCATGTTCGAAAGTCGTTTAAACTGTGCCATTGGCATATTCTCTAATTCTTCTTGGCTGTATGAGGTCAGCGTCCTATCGACACTTGCCGTAACACCCGGTGGAGTAATTGGAGGGGCTGCCTTGGTTATTCTTGGCTTTTCCTGCTCGCCACCCTTTTTGATAAAGGCTTCAATCTCCTTAATCGCTTTGGGTAATGATGCAGGGGGGAGACCTCGCAGGGTCATCAAATCAGCGCCATAATTTGCCAAGTGGTAAGCAATGTCAGCACCGATAGGAGAGTTAAGTATTGCTTTCTCAATATCGGGCGTGACCAATTGACTTTGCACCAACGCGGAAACTCTCTCGTCATAATCAGGCTTTTCTGCCCTTACAACTTCAGCCCTTTCAGCAAGAGCATCGGTTTGTCTTTGCAGATTTTCCTGTAATGTTTCTTGACGGCGGTCATAACGCGCTAGGTCGCGGTTATATTCCAACACATCATCGTAGTCGAGAATGTTAGGCTCTTTTGATAAATCCCTCGCCTTTGGCTTGTCCGCAACAGGGGTTCTTTCCTGCTCTAACTGTCTTAGCCGTTCAGCCATGGCGGCGTTCTCACGGATAAGGCGTTCTTTTTCGGCCTTGCGTTGGGCGGTGCGGGGGTTGATAGGTTTTGGCTCGGTCGGTTCCACTTTGGGTTCCGTACTCGGCGTCTCCACCTCGGTAGTTTTATCCTTTTCAGGCTCAACCTTTTTTGGCTCGGCCTTCTCAGACTTCGCGTTTTTAGGTTCGGCACTCTCAGGCACTACGTTGGATTCAACTTCAAATCTATCTTCTACAGGCGAATCCGCCTTAGCGGTAACATCTGTATTCGAGTCCATAATACATTCCTTCTATGTTGGTTGCAAGCGTTAAATTAAGTGCATTAATAGCGATAAAACCTCATCATCATCTCTTAGCGCCATTAATCTCTGTTGTTGCAGCCTTTGAAGCAACTGCTCTAATTCGTCTTGCTCCGATAATAGAGCGATTAATTCAATCTGCAATGCCTCGTCGGCTAAATCACGATTACGCTTAATTTCGACAGCTTCGATTTTGCTCTCGACAACCTTTAGACTAAGTTCGGCTTCCTGAAACTTCCGCTCAATGTCGCGTCGGTTTTTTAATTCGTAATAGGTTGGCTGGTATTCACGTTTATAGCCCTTTGGGTTCCCGCCTCCAACTGCGTCGGGCTGCTGTCCTGTGTAGATTAAATTGGCATCATTGCCGCTGTAAGTATATACGCCGCCTTCGGCAATGATTGTGTAAGCACCGGCGAAGGGCACATAAGTTAAATTGGCGTTATTGCCACTGTAGCTATATGTGCCACCGTCTGCTGCTAATAGGCGGTTATAAAGCAGATTGGCGTTGTTACCCGAATAAGTATATGTCGCGCCATCGGCGGCTAACGTAAACGCGCCCGCTGGAGTATAAACTAAATTGGCATCGTTGCCATTGTAAGTATATGTGCCACCATCGGCACTAAGAATGCGACTATAAAGCAGATTTGCATTGTTCCCGCTATATGTGTAAGTGCCGCCATCTGCTGTTAGCGTATAAGAACCAACAGGCGTGTAAATTAAACCAGCATTATTGCCAGAATAATTGTATGTACCGCCGTCGGCAACTAGAGTATAAGCCCCGCCTGCCGCTGCTTGGTTGAAAAGAAGCAGCAGTGACATGGCTTACAACGTCAATAGTTGGTTTAACGTATCTTGCGTTTGCTCAATTTCCGCATCATATCGGGCGATTGAATCTGCGTCACCAATGCGCTCGGCGGCAATTCGCATTTCCGTTAAATAAGAAATTCTACGGTTAGCTAATTGAATTAATTGTTGAATAGTCATGTCTTCTCCTTATGAGTGCAATGTGAAGCCAGTTACATCGCCAGCAGTTATAGCGGCGTTATTGGTTAAGCCTTGGCCTGCTGTAATCATAATCGTAATTCCGGTTGAAAAGGCAATCCCGCCCTCAACGTGAAATTCTACGGTCTGCCCAGCACCAATAGCGAACTCTGATAATGCGCTGGTCGTTCCCGGCGTCACCGATGCCGAAAGCGCGTTAAAGATTTTTACCCACCGCGCAGACGTGGCACTGTTGCTCACTACAAAACCAATCAATCTCCCAGCACCGCTTCTGATTTGCTGTGCCGCCGGAGTCGCGGGGCTATTAATGTTGGTAAGTGTCGCAGCGCCCGTTGCACTTGCACGATATTGAATACCTACGTCCCCCGCTAAGTTTGTACCAGCGGCAAGCGTCGGCGTATTCGCAGACAAAGTAACCGTGCCTGTCACAGTTGCTGTTCCCTGTACGGTCACAGGTATAGCAGCGGCAGCCCCAGACGGACGTGTTCCGGCCAGAAAAATAGGCACGTTTGCCATATCTTCAACGGCCACAAAACCAACCGTCCAAGTTGTCGTAGAGGCAGGGTTGGTTGTCCCATTCCATGACCACAGATACATAAACAATTCTACATCGTCATCGGGGATATTTACTACGCGATGAGCGCGAGTGGTTACGGTCGGAGCTGTTGAACTCGCTACAAGTGCATCCGCAAAATAAATGTTACGACCATCTGCCTGAATTTGCATCATGTGGCCGGGTGATGCAGTCGTGCTGATAGTGGCCGCAGTGTCGCCACTACGCCATCCCCGCCGCTGTGAATCCACGTTGGCAGCCGTAGCAGTAGTGCCGGTATATTGCGTCCAAATATAGTTCCAGCCGAACAGGTCAACCGTGCAGCTACCAGATGCAGGCCAGCCAGCAACGGTAAAATTTATTGTATCAACGGAAGGTATTGACGCTATAACATAGCGCCCGGGCACTCCGTTTGCTCCGCTAATCGCCCCGACCATCATTGCTTGACCAACATTTTGAGCGGTAAAGCCATGCGCCGTTAGAGTCACCGTGATGCTTGTTGCACTGTTAATGGTGCAGGATAAGCCCTCACCAATCCTATCCGCCAGCATTACTGCAAAATTGTTGTTGGCAATGCGCTGCGAAAGAATGATTTGATGTCGGTGAATTAGAGAGCCACGCCATGATACAATGCTGCGAGCCAGAAATTCGCTGTTTGCCGTGGTTCCAGTGGTCACAAGCAGATTGCTTGAGCCTTGTGTTACCCCTACACCCGTACCAAGCCTGCGCTGCGTGAACTCCGGCGCAACAAGACTTGATGCGACATCCGCAAACGAAACGCTCCATATATCACTCGGCGCTTGGCGCACAACTGCGCCGCCTTCATCTGCCATTGGGTTTTTATTGCGAACACGCATGTGCGTGGTGCTGTCTACTAAGCCATCAGTAATTTTAATGCGTTGGTAATGTGCATTACTGGGCGACGTCCCTATATCATCCGTGGCAATCGGTTCGCCAGTGCCCGGTAGTATTACGTTATCTGCCATTTTTTACCCTACGAAACAGTAATTGCAGCGCCCGTGAAGTCAACGGTAAAAGTCTCACCATTTGCCATAGTGATGCTAGAACCATAATCCCACCAGCCTACCAGCGGGTCAGCCGGAGAAGTCGGGGTGTTATCATACAGCACAACATACCGGAACGGACCAACCGAACCAGTTGCCGAAAGCACAAGGTCAGCAAGCACAAGCGTATAAGTGCCACCAGTCTGTGACGAACTGGTCGTTGTCACATTTCGGCCTGACAGGTTAGTGTAGGTAATTTCCGTAATATCGGCCAGAACGCTATTAGCAGCCGTCGGAGCCGTATTGGTCAAGGCAATGGTAAACTGGTCAGTGGCTAAATTCGCCACTTCTACCATGTTCTCAGCCCACGCATTGAATTTATTAAATGTTGCCATTTTACACTCCTAAACCTTTTACGTTACGTTATTTATAAACCCTTTAGCATAGCTCTTCAAGCGTTACCTTCCGCCGCGATTAATCTATCTAAGCCATTTTCGATATTGCCTGCTCTATAAGCATGGTTCTTGGGTTACGCTTAACCTCAATCATTTTTGGCGCTCTGATTTCGGCGGAAAGATTCTCCATCCCGCCTTTCATGGCATTAAGCATCTCTAAGAGAACGGCCATGTTTTGCCGCTGCTCTTCTATCCCCTGCGCTTGTAATTCCATGCCGCCTGCCTTGGCTTCTTTCTGCTCAATGTCTTTCAACATGGCCACTTCCTTCTCTTGTGCTTTAGAAGCTCGCTCCATTTCTTGATTTTGAACTTCGGCTAAGAATTTCACCTTATCTAGCTCAAGGCGCTGCGACTCAAGAGCCGATTCAGCCGCTAACTTCTCGCGCTCAAATTGCAACTCAGCCGCTTTGATTTCGGCATCAACTTGGTTCTTCTCAGCAGTTGTTCTAGCGGTTTGCGCCTTGACCTCAAGCTCGCCCATCTTCAACTGAGATTCCGCCTGCTTGTCATTCGCCGCTTGTTGCGCTTCTTGCAATGCTTGCCCTAGCTGCTGGATAATCTGTTGCGCTTGCTGCATCTGCGCTTGAACAACGGGGGGCACGCCCTTCATTTGCTCTTCTTGTCTTTCCGGGTCACGAAGCTCCGGCGGCAACCCTCTTTCCACGGCATCGGCGGTCTTTTCTGCATTAGGCCAGTCCATGCTTCGGATAATCATTGGCAACGCTGGCAACATAGCTTGCGGGGCTGCTTGGAATAGCTGAATTTGGGCCTCACGCGATTCCTCGCGCTTGGTGGAGAAGCTCGGTCCCGTGGTAACAACAACCTCATACTCGCCCTTGGTTAAGTCAAAGTTGACCGGCTTGCCAGTTTTAGGGTCATTGTACTTCTGGTTAATCTTAACGGCGCGGGTTTTCTTATCCTCACTCATGACCTGAATCTCACGCGAACCGTCGTAAATCTTCTTAGATAAATCCTCGAAGATAATGCCACCGTAAATTAGGGCGCGTGCGAAGCAATCGGGATAATTTGATGTTGATACATCTCCCTCCCTTTGCCTAGCGAGAATAGCCTTGCCTGACTTTTCATTGCTTTGCTGGCCAAGCGAGGCCGGATAAATCCCCGATGTGCCATAGAAGTTTTGCTCAGCCATCTGAATCAAAGCGACCGAAGAGGCGAGGTCGGCGCTATTCTGCATGCGTTGGGGCTGTTGTATCGGCTGGCCGTTTTCATCAATCGCATTATGAGGGAGGTAAGCGTAGTTTTTAGTGTTTACTGTATCCCAATACTTTTCAAGCCCCTTGAACGCTCGCATATCGCCGATAAAAGGGGTTACAGGTGCAGATTGCGCTAATTCAATCGCCGTGTTCGTCGCATAGTTATAAAGGATTTGGGTTGAAATCATATCCTCGTAAAGACCCGAAAGATAAGTCTTGCCGTTTACAATCGTCTTGTTTCCTTCAACAAAGCAATAGGGAATGTGTGAACCCGGCCATTCTCTTTCCTCCAGCTTTTCAGTCGCGGTGCATTTGTAATACATCACGCGGGGCTTTTTAATCTCGCGCTCATTATAGCTCTTAATGTCTTTGGGCTTGTCGGTCTTTTTCTTGCCGGTTTCTTTGTGGAACCATACTTTCGTTTTATCATGTTCAACCCGCCAATAATGGCCAATGCGGACTAAATCCTTGCTCATATCTGCCCAGTCTGGCGTCTCGCTACCTATCGACTGCAAGTCTCCGATAGAATAGCTTTTGTCATTTAGGCGGTTGAATTCAGTGCGCGGGATGTCCTCAACCTCAATCAAATACCGCCGGTCACTTCTATCCTGCTCGCGTGTTGACGGGTCGTCATAGACTTGGAATGTGTTTGGAATCTGCCGGATGTAGATATTTTGGTCATTGCTTTCATCGTTATCATAATCCGTCGCAAAAGCGAAGTAACCCCACCCGATGTTGATTTGGCTGGCAATGGATAGTTTATAAGCAGTCTGGGCACAACCCTGTGATTGCACTTCTCGGATTTTGTCTTCGAGCACTTCCGCCTTATCAAGGTCGGCATCCGTTTTGGGAATGTATTTAATTTGGGGCACATTCAGCCATTGGTCATTGATGACCTGACGCCCAAACTTGGGGAGCTGGTTAAAAGAATGTGACGGGCGCTTCCCTCTGGCGGATATTTCTTCGCTAGTAAACTGCTTTGCGCCGGGGCGTACAAACTCTAGGATATAGAGTGCGCGGGTGCGATTGTCGGCTTCGGCATCGGCTGAAAGCCTGAAATGGTCAAGCATATCGGTGACAATCTTATCTTTTGTATCGTCAACCATGCTCGATTCCCGCCATAGGATGTTTATGTATAATAACCCGGCGGGATGAATTTCGCAACCGAATTATCTACATGTTGTGCCTGCTGGACTGCAAACGTCCTAAATGCATCCGCGCCATGAGACGCTTCATCGTGAAACGGGTCATTCATCCACATGGCATTAATCCTGTCCCATTTCCTTCTGTAGCTATCAAGGCGATTGATAAGCATGGCGCACTTAGATTCATCAATCCAAACCTGAGGGAGCATAGGTTTACAAAAATTCATTATATCCTGATGCACGCTTTTTGTGACGTCGATGATTTTAATTGGGCTTATGCCAGCACGTTGCGCCATTTGCCTTGATGTAAGGATTTCGCTTTGGGTCACTTGGCTTATGTTGCCGTCATGCGGCCACCAGTGAGTGCCGTAGTTATATCCCCGTTCTTTCAGGATAATCGCGTACTCATCCCATGCTATGTTGGTTTTTTCCACATAGTCAATGAAGTGCTTGCGCCCCCTTATATGCTGATAAAACAAAATAGACGATTGGTCGCGTGTCTTTCCCAAATCCCAATAAGTATCAACGGGGCAGCTTCTATCATACGGCAGGAATGTAATCTGGCCGCTTTTCCTGAGCTCGGCCATTTCTTTAGAGTAGTAAGCGCCCTCCATCGAACCCTCAAAGGCCTCCGCTGGGGTGCTTGGATACTCGCGGCGCATATCATCGCCCATTATTCGTTCCTTAACGGCATACCAAGCGCGCTGGTTTCTGTCTAGATTGAAGTTAGCCAGATAGGCTTCAGTCTCTTGCGGGATAACGACAAGCGCAGCCTCTTCATCGCTTAGCCTGTACTCGGGATTGTTAAACCATGCAAAGAAGTGAAACTTGGGGTCAAGCCGCGTCAGCTCCCTGCCTGAGTTTTTAATGTTGATTGCGAGTTGGCACAAGTCATAGAACTCCCCGCTTTTACCCTCGGCAGTGGACTCCACGAATATCTGCTGGCCTATCCCCACAGCATTCAACGCGCCGGTTTTAATTTCTCGCGCCTTTTCAGGGGTGGCAGCCGAAACCTTGCCATACTCCGAAATGAGCAGCTTCTGCAGCGTATCGCCGCGATGTGAAGTACCTACAGATACTCCAGAGCCATTGCTGAATTCAACCTGCTCGGCTGCGTCGGTTGTAATCGTGGGGATTCCTATCAGGGGATTCTTGAGAAACTCTTTGGGGATATTCTCGTAAGCATATTTAATGATTTTGAGCTTCTTTTTCGCATCGTCAATGCCCGAGTCGATTATCCCGCATTTATGGTTACTATTGAATAGGCATGAATCGAGGAAGTATATGCAGATGATGGTCGAGAAACCAAGCTGTCTAGCCTTTAGAATGACATTGAAATACCAAACCGCCGCAAGGAATGACCGTTGCGCCCAATTGAACTTAAGCAGCGTCTTTGCGCCGTTCTTGTCCCGTATGTGGTAAAGATGATTGAGCCGCCATTCCTGTCTAGACAGGTATTCATCGCGCAGCTTCTCATATGCTTCTCGCTCATTCATTTTTTTCAAAAACTCACTCTAGGGTTTCTGCGGGTTTGGCTCGAAAAACACGGGAAAACACTTTTGCCTTCAGTCTCTAGTTATGGCCGTATCTTGTGGGTTGTTTCTACCAGATTCCGCGTGCCAAGTCTGGGGTGACATGACGCGGTAGGATTTCAAAGTCTCTAGGTTAGGTTTAACAAAGCTGTCATCCTTCCACAATATCCTATTATTGGGCATGGCCGCAATCTGTCCAGAACCGTCTTCAAGCAACAGCAGATTATAGTTTTTGTGTTCTGGCGGGTATTGGCTAAAGCCGTTGTCTGTATGGTCGAGCGTAAACCAATAGGATGCAGGAATCATCCGTCCGTCAGGCGTGCGGTACTCGCAGCCCATCTCGCGCAGGTACTCGTATCGCACGGTCGAGAAGTCCCATCCGTGACAATCCCAGCATTGCAAGTCAGAAATCGGGTGCGGGGCAATCTCAGGCTCATCCCAGCGCAGCTTGTGAATCGGTATTCTCGCCCACTTCGCGCCGCTTTCGCATAAAATCTCGAAGTGCAAACAGCGCGAGGGAATACTTGTCACGCCGATAATGACGCACGGCTCAAAACCAGTATCGCCATCTAAGCCCTGCAATATGTCCTTTTGCACATATCCGTAAAGGTGCTGCGGGACGGATGCGTTAAGCGTGTGGTGCACTATCCCTCAATCTTTGGTAAATCCGCGCTTTTACCGTCTAATGCTTTCACAAGGCTCGGCAAGTCAAATAGGGGCGCTTCAGGATTCCCGCTGATAGTAGTTGCGGCCAAACTTGGAAGCGTCTTATCAAGGTAAAGCCTTATGGCTGCAACTTGTGTTGCGCTTAACTCAATTTCACCAGCCGCGTGCTTATTAAGTCGCATCATAAGGTTGCCTATGCGCTCCTTACATCTCCAAGCTGGCTCTTTTGTATTAGACATTTGTATAAATTAACTTTTCAGGGAAAGGGTGTCAACTATTGTGGTCATATCTTACCCGCTTTGCGTAGCCTGAAGGTGATTTTATGAAATAGGCCATTTGTCTATTATGCCATTGTTATTGCTGATTGTCAATGCGCTTGAAGCCTTGAGCCATGTAATCTCCGGCGCATTCAGCATCGTTGCCTTTTTGTATATGATAACCAATAACCCCGCCTACAAGTGAGCCTGTTGCGCTTCCGCCGCAGATTGCGACCTGCCCCGTGTTGGGATTTTTCAATACCGTCTTAGGCGTGGTGCATCCGGCCAATAAGGCTAATGCCATTAGCGTTGTAAGTGTGTTTTTCATGTTATTCCCCCTCATTCAAATGACCCGTGACTAAGCAACCCCAAACTCCCTGAACCCCTGCGACTCTACAAACAACGCGGCCAGCTCAAGCGAATCAAACATTTCCGCCCATGCCTTGCCATTGTGATAGATGGTATATTGCCCGTCTTTTCGCTTTATCTTAATCTCTGGCAACATAATCTCTTTCCCTTTGTTTAGGCGACCAATAATTGAAGCGCCTGGTTTTCGGGTTGTGCATCAAGGGCTATGTTCAGGGCAACGCATATTGCTTTTCCCTCACGGCTACTTTCAGCATATGCGATTACATTGCCATTCGGGCTAACTATTTGATGCCTTGTTTGGTTGTTGCTATGGTCTTGGTTGTAAGTGAATTTCATTTAATCTCTCCCGTTTTTTGAGCCGCTTCATTGCGCCTCATGACCCCTATATAATGGAGCGTTCCATTGCTGTCAAGCACAATCGACAATTATTTATAGCTAGTTCGCGTTTTCGCCGGCAAATCATAACGGGGTTTGATTGGCAACTTAGGCCTATCGGGATGATTCTGAATTTCATTTGCCCAATACGCCCTAGCCAGCTTCTTGAAGTCGCGCATTATCTTGTCCCTCTTAGCAAGATAGCGATTTAAGTCATCCTTTTTACGCTTGTCAAAAAATGCCTTTTCTTTATTAACCGAATGACGCTTCTTGTGATTGCGTGTGCGTTTTTTCTTGGCAACGTCTTCGATTGTTAAAACTTTAGGCTTCTTACGAGTATAGTTGCTGCTAATCTCTACATATTCAATTGCCATAATAGCCCCCTAACTGTTGTCACGAAAGTCATACGGCTTACGGCAACGTGGACAATGGGGGTTGTCTGATATATACCCCGCCGTTGTTTGCCATCGCTTGCCACATGAGCGGCAACTGGCACGATATAACTCAGAGCGTATCTTTTCGGCTCGGATGTCGTTTTCGGTGTTCTTTACTACCAGCTCTAGTGCCATTAGGTACCCGCCATTTCAATTCTTTGTATCATTTTAAGCGTATCTAGCCGTTTTATATACCATGGCCGCACCCATAGGGTAGAATCATGCTGGCGGCCTTTATTTCCGTCCCCCGTTTTTATCCTGCCAAGCCCTTTCGTTTGCCGCGTTCTCTAAAATCATCAGTCGAATCTTTCCAAATTGCTTATGGTTTTTCAATCGCTTCAGGTGTGATAAAACCATCTCTAACCCCGAATCACTAAGGCCTGATGCCTCATTCATAAAACCGCGAATATCCTTTTTTGTCAAGTGCAAAATGGGTTTCGTCATAGCTGCTTTCCTTTCGTATATTTCTTCGACCAGCCAATCAATGCGCCAATCGGGTGGGTTGGTTTTTTCAATGCACCGGAGTTTACTTTCTCGTTGAACATCCCCGCCAGCATGTAGGGACACCAGCCTTCAACCTCTCGCCTCACCCTTGCCAGTCCAGCATCATCAAAAAAATCCTTCACATCAAATCCAAAAACCTTCGCCTTCGCGGGTTCTAGAACAGAAGATGAAGGTTTATAAATAGGAAGAG
>Ga0209990_10001336_pt1 | contig 20987 bp, 21 predicted proteins | sample NOAtaG_6_FD_187304 | JGI IMG/M metagenome (GOLD analysis project Ga0209990, IMG submission 187304) | Freshwater lake microbial communities from Lake Erie, under a cyanobacterial bloom - NOAA_Erie_Diel5S_2200h metaG (SPAdes) (version 2) | ecosystem: Environmental > Aquatic > Freshwater > Lake ...
CCTCCAGGGCGCGATACGGATCGGCCACCGTGGTGCCGAAGTACGTGTCGGTCGTGTTGCCGGCCGCAAACGGCGGCGGCGGCGCGCTGCTGCGCGCCGGCGCAGCAGCACTGCAGCACAGCGCGATGAGGGCCGCGCCGCCGGCCTGCCATGAGCGGATTTGCATGACGTCTTCTCCTCTCACCCTCTCAGTGCTGCGCGGTCTGGATCAGTTCGATCGTGTAGCTATGCTCGCCGGGCGAGAGGGTCCGACGCGCACCGCACGGGAGCCGCCCGCCGGTCGGCTGGTTATCGCCGAGCGGGCTAGTTCATCTCGGCGCTGCGCTCGGCCAGCGGGTAATCCGTGTAGCCGCGCTCTTCACCCGAGTACAGAGTCGACTCGTCCGCTTCGGCAAGGGGCTGGCCGAGCCGAAGGCGCTCGGGAAGGTCGGGATTGGCGATAAAGGGCCAGCCGAACGAGATGAGGTCGGCCCGGTTTGCGCCCAGGTCGCGATCGGCCCGCTCGCGGTCGTAACCCCCGTTGGCGATCAGTACGCCCGCGAACCGCGGCCGCAGGTGGCCGAGCACATTCCAGCCCGACACGGCGACGTCCTGCACGTGCAGGTAGCCCACGCGGCGCCGCGAGAGCTCGTGCGCCAGGTGGCTGCAGGTCGCGGCCGGATCCGCGTCGTGCACGTCGTTGAAGGTGGACTCCGGGGTCAGCCGGATGCCGACACGGCCCGGCGCGAGAACCGACGCGGCCGCATCGACGACATCGAGCAGGAAGCGGGCCCGGTTGTCGAGGGAGCCACCCCAGGCATCGGTGCGTTGATTGACGCCGGGCAGCAGGAACTGCATCGGCAGATAGCCGGACCCGGCGTGGATCTCCACGCCGTCGAAGCCCGCGTCGGCGGCCATTTCTGCGGCCCGCCGATACTCGGCGACGACAGACGCGATCCCGCTCTCGGTCAATGGCTGCGGTGCCTCGATGGGTTGCCGGCCGCGGGCCGTCAGAATCTCCCCGCTCGCGCGCGTGTCCGAGGGCCCGACCGGTGGCCTGCCGTCGAGATTCGCGGAGTGCGCGACGCGGCCAACGTGCATGAGCTGCACGAAGATGCGGCCGCCCGCAGCGTGTACGGCGTCGGTGATGCGCCGCCACGGCCCGACATGATCGTCGAGGTACAGGCCGGGCATGCGCAGGTAGCCCCGGCCGGTACGCGACGGGGCCGTGCCCTCGGTGACGATCAGACCGGCCTGGGCGCGCTGCGCGTAGTAGCGGACCATCAGCGCACTGGGCGATCCGTCGGGGTGAGCGCGGTTGCGGGTCATGGGCGCCATCACCACGCGGTTGCGCAAGCGCAAGCCGCCCAGATCGGCTTGGCTGAACAAGGGGGAGGTTGCAGGCAGCATGGGCATGGTCCGTCAGCAGCTCGTGTTGCCGGGATGCTCGAACATCTCACGCGAGTCGACGACGGTGCCCAGGTCGTCGAAGCCGCGCCCTTCGATCAGCACCTCCTGGTGCCCCTTGCGGATCGGCTCGAAGTCTTGTTTGACCGCCTCGTAGCCCCGCGCGTCGCGGTAGATCGTGCTCACAACGACGTTCCAGGCACCTTCGTCGGACCCGCTTTCAAACACCGAGAACCCGTCCAGCAGCCCCCGCGCCTTCGCGGCAGCGTCCATCGCGAACCAGTTCATCACGATGTAGCGCACGAGCTGGGGGCGTTGCCCGGCGTGCGACTTGAGGAAGGTCAGTTCGACGATCCTCGACCGGTCAGGCACCGTGCGCGCAGTGCCGGCCTGGGAGGTGCCGTCGCCCCCGCATCGCATGTGCTGCGGGATCGCTGGCGCGCTCGGGGACGCAGGCTCTGCCCGCCCCGATGGACACAGGGACATCAGCGAGGCGAACAGCGCCGCGCTGCATCGCGCCGTGACGCACGGACGGGGCTGCGCGTTGCTGGCAGAGGGGTGGGGCATCTGGATGGCTCGCGGGCTGGATGAACGACAGCTGGCAGGATAAATCCCGCCAACTTGCAATGCTGCCAACCTGAATTGCATTCCTGCAGTGCTCCATCTGCAGTGCTCATTGGGTCCCGTGCCACCCTGACGTTCATGTTGTCCTCAGTCGACCTGAGCTGCGTCGAAGCCATCGCCCGCCACGGCGAACTGGCGGCCGCCGCCCGCGAACTCAAGCGCGATCCGTCGACCCTGTTCCGCTGGCTCAAAGCGCTGGAGACCCGTCTCGGCGCCAGCCTGTTCTCGCGCATCCGCGGGCGCTACGTGCCCAGCCAGCGAAACTCCGCCGGATACGGCGGTCTGCTCTTGGGCATCTCGGACTCCTTTCTCCACAAGGATCAAGTGTCCGCGAAAACGGGTCAACTCCACACGCCAGCCGGCCGCGCGGCGCGCAATCGTGCGGTCAATCGCCTGGGCCAGGGCCTGGCTCCACTGGCCGGGACCTTGTCGGACCCCGAATTGCGCGACGCCCTGCTCACCCTGCACAAGGCCCGAGTCTGGTTCGACCGGAACCGCTGACCGGCGACTGGTCGATGCTCGATGTGTGCCGCGCGGCGGCCTCGGAAGGACGCGCTCAGCAGAGCGCGTTGCAAGCCAGCAGCAGTGAGCGATCGTCGCTGCCTGGTCGGTCGAGCTCGGGCCTTCGCAGCAGCGCGTTCAGGACGGCGTCGCGACCGTGGTCGCTGCTGTCGGGCACTTGCTCCAACATCGTGAACAGCGGCACCAGGAAGTCACGTCGCGGGTAGCCAGTGGCCGGCTCGAGCGCGTAGTCCTGCAAACCGTCAGACAGCAGGGCCAGACAGTCGGGTACGAAGCCGAGATCCTTCACGACCAAACGCACGAGAGCCTCGCGGTCGCCGATGAAGGCGGTGGTCGCCGTCGACACGCCTCGCATCGGCTGGATAGGCACCCGAAGCCTTCCGTTCTCCCCCACCACGATCGCGCCGTCGCCGATCTGCATGACGAACACGCTGCGGTTGGTGACCACCGCGCCCAGCCAAGTGCACGACAGGTGCAGCAGGGCGGCGCCTTGCCAGACTGCCGCCTGAACCAGGTGGTTGCGAACTTCCTCGGCGCAGGCGTAGGCAAGGCCAACCGACATCGGCTGGTAGATCAGCGAACGGCGCATGAAGGCCATTGCGCTGTTCACCGCGACACGCGCACCAACGCCCCCCAGTCCGGCGCCACCGGCCCCGTCGGACAGGTATGCCACCAGCGCCGGACCGTCGCGTGTTTCCACGACGGTCATGTCGGCGACATCCTCGCAGCCCACGCCCTGGGCGCGGTGTAGCGCGCCAGGTACGCAGGCCTTGCCGAGGATCCATGGGCGATCGGAGCCTCGCTCCGCGGCTATTGGAGGTTCGTCAGCACGCAGTGACATGGTGAGGGGCCGCGATAGCTCAGGCGGCGGATACGGTGCCAGCGGCCGAAGCAGATCGGGATCGATCTGCTGGACCCGCCATCCAATGAACTTTTAGCACCGGCCTCAACGCGGCAGTCGACGCTTCGACTAAGGTCATGTCCGGCCGGCGACTCAGTCGCGGGCCCGCATCGCCTCGCGATAGCGCGGATCGGCTCGCCAGCGCTCGATGTTCTCGATGTACAGCTTGATCGCCTCGCCGCGGTTGCTGGCGCCGGTGGCATCCAGCAGCTTGGTCATGTAGTTCTTGACTGCGCCCTCGGTAACGCCGAGTTCGCGCGCGATGACCTTGTTCGGCTTGCCTTCCGCGACTTGCGCAAACACCTGCCAAAGGCGAGGAATCAGCGACGGAGCGGGCGGCGCCGCGACGCGCGTTGGTGCCGGCGGCAGCGCAGCACGCAGCAGGAATTCATCGGGGCGCTGCAGGCAAGTCTGGATGGCCTGCGCCAGTCGGCCCGGAGGCTCGCCCTTGGAGATGAAGCCGCTCGCCCCGTTGTCGCGTACCGCAGCCACGGTGTCGTGCGTCGGCTCCCCCGCCAGCACCAAGACCGGCGAGCGTGTTGCAACCTTGCGCAGGTTGACCAGTAACTCCAGCCCGTCGGCCAGCGTGGGCAGGCGCAGGTCGAGCAGGATCAGATCGGGCCGCGGCGGCCGGTTCAGAATCGCCAGCGCGGCCTCGGGCGATTCAGCCTCGTCGAAACTCGCTGCGGGAAGGTGCGCCTGCAGCGATGCCTGCAGTCCGTACCGAATCAGCGGGTGGTCATCGATGATCAAGATGCGCATGGCAGAAACGATTCAAGCGTCAGAAGTCGCCATCGGCCGGCGTGCCGCCGTGGCGGCGTGTGCGTTCCACCGCTGCCCGCAACTGCGCAGGGGCGACCGGTTTCAGTAGCGGCGGCTCGGCACCATCGAGCGGCTGAGACTCCGGATTGCCGGTCACCAGCAGGGACGGAATGTGCTTGCCGTAGGCCCTGCGAATCCGCTGCACCACCGACTGCGCCGACTCGCCGTCAGCCAGATCGTGGTCTACGACCATCACGGCAGGCACGGTCATGAGCTCGGCCAGCTTCTCCTCCGCCTCTTCGCCGCTGCCGGCGTCGACCACCGTGTAGCCCCATGATTCCATGACGGGGCGCACCGCTCGACGCACCTCGCTGTCGTCGTCGACGAAGAGAATCAGCCGCTCCTCGATCGGCCGCTGAACGGCCTGCGACGCATCCGGCGCCAAAGGCTCTGCCCGCTCGAGTTGGAGCGAGAAGCGCGTGCCCTTGCCGACCGCCGACCTGATGGCTAGTTCATGCCCCAGCGCGCTAGCCAGGCGCCTGACGATGGCCAAACCCAGTCCGGTGCCGCTCGGTCGGGGCCGCAACCGATGAAATTCGTCGAAGATCGACGCTTGGTCCTCGGGCGCTATGCCCGGGCCGGTGTCGCGCACCGAAATGAGAACCTTGCCGTAGCGCTCTCTCGCCCGGACCTCGACCAGACCGCTGCTGGTGTAGCGAATCGCGTTTGACACAAGATTGTTGAGAATGCGCATCAACGCCACCGCGTCCGACTGCACCGCCTCATCGGTCCGGTAAACCTCCAAGACCAGCCCCTTGCGCCGGGCCTGTGGCAGGAAAGTGGTCTGCAGCGAGTCAAACAGACCGGCCAGTTCGACGCGACCGTAGCTAAGCGTCAGCCGGGTCGAATCGATCTGCGCCAACTGCAACAGATCCTGGAACATCCGGTCGGTCGAGCCCGCCGCCTGCACCAGGCGTCGGAGCAGTTCGCGCTCACCGCCCTGCGGCGGCTGCCGATCAAGCAGTGCCTGCGCAAGGTAGGTCAGCGCATGCAGCGGCTGGCGCAGGTCATGACCGGCCGCCGCGATGTAGCGCGCCCTTGCCTCGGCCAGTGCATGCATCCGCCGCAGCACCTGCCGTCGCCGCGCGGACTTCACCAGCGCCCGCGCGGTCCACAGATCGAGTAAACCGCCAAGCGCCACCGCCATGGTCATCGCAGCGGCCACCGCCGACAGCAGCAGCCAGCCCGTAGCCGGATCGATGACAACGACCGTGGAAAAGTATAGGGCGACCGCCCCCAGCAGTCCGCACAGAGCGGCGCGCAGGAAGACCGAGCCGGGGCCAAACGTCCCCAGATGAATCAGATGCAGGAGAAACGGCACGAGCAAGCCTGCATGCAAGGGGGCCACCGTGGCGCTAGTTGCTGCCGCAAGGGTCTGGGCTGTCGCGCGCACCAGGTGTGCCAGCGGCCGTGAACGCTGGCGCTTGGACAGGGCCACCAAGACGAGTGAGCAGGCGGTTGCCGCTCCAAGCAGGATCAAGCCCTCGAAAACCGCGCGTCCCAGCAGTTGGGAAGCGGCAAACAGCCACAGAACGCCCTGGGCCACGGCGGTAGCCCACAGCACGATCGGCAGCGAAGCCTCTCTCAGCGCACGACGCAGGACTGCCGCATAGCCGAGGCCGCGCTGCTGAATGAACTTTGGACCTGATGGACTCCGTCCCACTGGCATGCACCCGCATCGTTTGAGCAACGCCAGGGTCCTCGTCGTCCCGGCGCATGCCTCCGAGCTCCGAAGCGGTGTGCCGCCCCGGGGTTAAGCCCGGCGTTCCAGCCTGCCCGACAGTTCTCCCGCTCATGCAGCGCAAAGCATCCGATGCTGCCGATCGCTGCCGGGGCGTCCGACTGTCGGCGCGCACCCGGCGCCACGTCGCAGTCAAGAACCAGCCGCATACAGAGCCAGAGCCGCATACAGGACCGCAACCAAGTCTAGAGGCAGAAACTGCCCGTCAGCCTACAGTTACCGGGGTTCTTGCCGGCCTGTCCGTGCGGATCGACTGCGCGCCCGGGTGCGCCGCCGAGAACGAACTGCAATTGCAGGAGTCTGGTGGTGCTACGCGCCAACAGCGCGGATGCCGAACGAGTACCCCGGGTTTCGGCACAGGCTGCGTTCCGCCGACACGGCGGTTGGAGAACGGCTGGTACACAGGCATCGGCGAGCCGCCGAGTCGGCACGACGGAGCGGCGACCCAGTGACACCACATGCGGCCACACGACTGCGGCTGCGAAGGCGAGCAACCCGGGCTTCACGTTGGCGCTGGTGCACCACGCAATTGCGCCGCGGCTGCCCGTACCCGCCCGTGTCTGGCGTGCCGGACCGAAGCCTGCGACGTCTGCCGCTGGATCGGCGCCCGATCGCAGTACGCCCAGGAGGACTCGCTGCATCGCCGGCACCCGCCCCCTCCCCCGGGGAAGCCGCTGGACCGACAGCCTGTGCATCCACAGCGCAACCACCGGCAATCAAGCGTGCAGCGCACTCCGCTCGTCGACCGCGTCCGCGGGCACTACGCGCGCCGACATCAGCAGGTCGCGGATTTCCTGGGCGGAGAACTCGACGCAGGCACCCGACTGCCCGTAGAAGACGTAGTTGCGCGAGCTGCGCGGCGCGCCCTGCAACCGCATCCGATGCATGGCACCGCCGCTCCACACCAGGTAATCACAGCCCAGCCGCAAGCCGAAAGGACAGGCAACTCGGTCCAGATCCGCTGCGCCCGCGGCAACAGCAGGCCGCTTCGAAGGCAACCCGTTCCCCACCTCGGCATCCCCAGCCGGGGCGGGGGATGCCGCCGGGGCCGGTGACGGTTCAGCGGTGACAACTCGCTCACCCGGCTCCATGGGTGCGCTCGGATCGGGCAGGCCGAGTGACCTGCGATGACTGCGCATCAGCTTGCCCAGGAAGTCCAGTTCGGCCGACTCGGACCATTGCTGCGTGCGAATACCCTCGCGCAGGGTGCGGACCAGGCCGGGCATGAGACGCCGCAGGCGCTCACGCTGCTCCGCACTCAGGTCGACCTTGACGCTCCACACGGTCGTCTTTGCGGTTTTCACGTAGCGCGGCGTGCGCACTTCGCTCAGCTTGCTGTCCCGCATGGCCTCTGCCACGACCCTGGACCAGGTCCAGAGCAGAAACTGCTTGAGAAAGGAGAATCGGGTGTCCTGCGGTACGCAGCGTCGCATCCACTCCACTGCCTGTCTTTCCGCGATCGCACGCGGGCTGCGGTCACGGTAGCCGTCTGCCACCGCCGTCTCGAGCGAGCGCAGCGCCGACTCCACTTCCTCCTTGTTCCGTGCGGGGTCATCCATGCACCGCGCCACGGCAGCGATGGTCTTGTCCCAGTGCTCCTGCAGCGTCGAATCGTCAGCGCGGGTGCCGACGGAACAGACGGCGATGCGCTCGACCGCCAGCGAACAGCCCTTCTGAACCGCGAAGAACCTCCTCGGCTCGTGGATCGCGAATTTCAGCATGACCACTTGCAGCGCCAGCGACTTACGACGAAGCACTGCCGGCACCAGTTCACAGGCACACATCGAATCGAACATCTCGGCAACCATGTCGAGCGCCACGCGCGAGGACACTCTGGACGCATCGCCCTCGACCAGTTCACGCAGGCCTCTGCGCCAAGCATGAAACTGACGCAGCTCGCTGCTGAAGCGCTCACCCTCCTGCGCTGCTTCAGCCAACGCCTCCATCCCGGCCAGCGAGGCGTCCAGCGGCGCCATCTCCTCGGCGACCGCAGGCGGCGCCGGCGCAGTGGCCGCCGGCGTCTTCCGCCGCAACAGCGCGACCAGTGCATTGCTCAGAGGCGGGTGGCTCAGCGCTTCGGCCAGCAGCGGCAAGGCTGCCGCCGGCGCCACGACGGGCGGCACCGCGGCTAGAGGATGCGCCTGCACGGCATCGCCCGTCCGCAGGAACTCGCCCAGCGGCGGCAACCAGTAATCCGGCGCCGTACTGGCTGGCAGCGCTGCGCTTGAGTTCATCGATGCCTGGGCGACGGAGGCCGACGACGCCGACTGCAGGCGCTGCAACAGGCTGCTGACGAGTTCGATCGCGCTCGAGTTGACCTGCCCGGCCGCCCCGGCCGACTGACCTTGCGTCAGCGGACCGCTCGGCGAGCCGCGCAGTGTCGACGGGCCGAAGCGCGAGACTCCGCCGGGGCCTCCCTCGTTCGACGATTGGCCTTGCTGGCTAGAGGTCGGTCCGACCGCGCGATTACGCGGCGCGTGCAGCCCGGGGTCGCTGGCGAACTGACTCTCCAGCTCCCTATAGGACTGTTGCAGAGCGCTCGTGAGGGGCCCGGTCAGGTGCTTGAGGAGCTGACGCAGGAGCGCCCCGCCAAAGCCGAAGTTCTGCAGCACGCGTGCGGCCGAGTGCACGACGACCGCCGGACCCACCGGCGAGTGGTTTTCCGGGATCTCAACCATCCCGAGCATCGAGGCCAGGTGGCGATTGACCCCGCGTACGTCGTCTTCGAGGCTTGCGCCCATGCGATGCGACATTGCCGAAACTAGTGCCTGCAGCTCACTTTCCTCGTCACTGACGATCTCGAGCGTCAGGCGCCGGTTGCTGCCTTGTTTGGCCGGTCCACCTGCGCTCAGGATCCCGACCTCCTGAACGGCGAACTGCCTGAAGCACGCGTCGAACTGTCGGCCGAAGTCGCCGGGAGAATCGCCCAACCGCCAGGTCGGCATCTGGCCATTGGCCCGGCTGTCCATGTCGATGCAGACGACCAGGCAGCGCTCGATTTCCCTGCTGTGCTTCGAGAGCGCGCCGGCGACGATATCGATGACCCGCGACGTCGACGGGGGATGCGGAGCGGAGGTCGGGGATGTATCGGTCACAGCGGCCGTGGACCGCAGGCGGTAACGCCTGCACCAGGAATGAGTATCCGACGTGCCGACTGGGAGCGCGCATTGAAATGACCTTGGTCATCGCCGGCTGCAGCCGGAGCGGGGGCAGGGCAGGCCGCCCAGCGGCCGGGCGGCAGGTCAACCTTGCGGCGCTGCCCTGGCGCACCCCATGTCCCGCTAGACGCGGACGTGCAACTCGTCTTCGCCGAAGACCAGCGACAGCGGCTCGATCATCACCTGCTTGGCCCCGGCCTCCACCGCGCCGGCCCGCCAGGCTGCGACGCCGGCCGCCCGCGCCACCGCAACCGCAGCTGCGGCCTGCTCTGCGGGCAGGTACAGCGCAAAGCCTGCTCCCATGTTGAGATTGCCGTAGGCCTCGCGCTCGCCGAGTGGCAGGTTTTCCTGCATGAAGTGCAGAACCGGCGGCACCGCCGGCAGGGTGTGCAAGCGGTAGGTGAAGCGGCCGGGGTGGCGCATCAGCTTGCGCCAGCCATGCCCGGTCACGTTGACGCAGTAGTGCGGCACGATACCGGCCGCGGCGAGGTCTTCCAGCACACGCGAGTAAAGCACCGTGGGCGCCAGCAGTGCCTCGCCGAACAGCGTGCCGTCGCCCAGGTCGGTGGCATAGCCCTGCGGCAGGGCCTCGGCCAGCCTGCGCGCCAGCGACAGGCCGTTGGCGTGGATGCCGCTGGAGGCCAGCAGCACGATGGCATCGCCGGCGGTCAGCTTCTCGCCCAGCGTCAGGCGCGACTTGGGCCGCACCAGGCCCACGCACGAGGCCGCCAGATCGATACGGCCGGGTGCGACTACGCCGGCCAGCGCCGGCGTCTCGCCGCCGCCCCAGGCCACCCGGCAGGCGTCGCAGGCGGCCTTCCAGCCGGCCACCAGGTCGCGGGCGCGCTCGGCATCGGCAAACCAGTCGCTGCCGCCGGCAGCCCAATAAGCGTGCACCGACACCGGCGTGGCGCCGACCGTGATGAGGTCGTTGATCGCCATGGCGAGCGTGTCCTGCGCGATCAGGTCGTAGTAGGTGCGGCCGGTCACCGCACGCATCGCATCGGCCACCAGCGCCTTGGTGCCCAGACACTCGGTGATCGAGGCCAGGTAGAACTCGCCGCAGTCGACGACGTAGGCGCTCTCGCCACGCGAGGCGGCCACCTCGCTCAGGCCGTGCCGCGCCAGATGCCCGGCGGTCGCTGCAGCAGCCTGCTGCGCGAGGATCTTCAGCGGATCGATTTTGGCGTAGTCGACACCGGCGGCGGCGTAGGCGGAGGACATCGGATTCGCGACTCAGGTTGCCAGGCACGGGACTCGGGACGCAGCCCGGCGAAAGCGCCCTTCCGCCACGGCCCGGACGGCAGTGTAGGCGACGCTCGCGCCCCCGGGCCTGCGCAGTCCGACGTGCCCGCTTCACTACACTGCCGGCTGCCATGAACCAACTCGCGCTCGACCTGCTGCAGCCGCTACAACCGCAGCTGAACAACTTTATCGCCGGTCGCAACGCCGAGGCGCTGGCCGCGTTGCAGGCGCTGGCCGCCGGCGGCAGCGCCGAGCGCAGCGTTTACCTGTGGGGCGGCAGCGGCTGCGGCCGGACGCATCTGGCCCGGGCGCTGCTGGCGGCCGGCGGCTGGGCCTGGACGGCCGATGGCGACCCCGAGCGGCCCGGCCTCGCCGTGCTCGACCGCGTCGAACCCCTCGATGGGCCCGGTCAGGTGGCGCTGTTCAACCGCCTGAACGCAGTGCGCGCCAATCCGCGCTGCGCCAGCGTGGTGACCGGTGACACAGCGCCGGCCCAGCTCGCACTGCGTGAGGACCTGCGTACGCGCCTGGGCTGGGGCCTCGTGTATCAACTGCAGCCGTTGACGGATGACGAGAAGCTCGCCGCCCTGAGGGCTCACGCCGCCGCGCGCGGTGTGCAGGTCGCCGAGGACCTGCTGCCCTACGTCCTGAGTCATCTGCCGCGCGACCTGCGCACGCTGACGGCTGCCCTTGATGCGCTCGATGCCTTCGCGCTGGCACGCCAGCGCGCCCTGACGGTGCCCCTGCTCAAGGACTGGCTGGCGCAGGCGGGCGCCGCGCCGCCTCCGTAGAATGCCGCTCGGATCTCTTGAAATGCGCGTCTTGAAGCTCGCCCTGTTCGACCTCGACCACACCCTGCTCCCGATCGACAGCGCCGACGGCTGGCTGCGCTTCCTGGTAGCGGCCGCCGGCCTCGACCCGGAGCACTACGGCGCTGCCATCCGCCGCCACGCGCAGGAGTACCGCGAGGGGCGGTTCGATATCGAGAGCTACCTCGACTTCCAGATGGGGCTGCTGGCCCGGTTCGAGCGCACGCAGCTGGATCTGTGGCGCACCGAGTACCTGCGCAAGGCGGTTTTTCCGCACCTGACGCTGCAAGCGCAGACGCTGGTGCAGAACCACCGTTCCGCAGGCGACACGGTGGCGCTGGTGACCGGCACGCACAGCTACGTCACGCGGCCGATCGCGGCCGTCTTCGACATCGAGCACCTGATCGCCGTGCAGCCGGAGGAAGTCGACGGCCGCTTCACCGGCCGTTACGTGCCGCCGCACACCTACCAGGACGGCAAGCGCGTCGCGGTCGAGGCCTTCCTGGCTGCGCGCGGCACCTGTCTGGCCGAAGTGGACAGCGTGTTCTACAGCGATTCGATCAACGACCTGCCGCTGCTGGAGGCGGTACGACGCCCCATCGTCACCAATGGCGACCCCGGGCTGCGCGCCATCGCCCGCGAGCGTGGCTGGGACACGCTCGATCTGTTCGAGACGCAGAGGGTAGCGTGATCCCGTTACGCCGCCGCGCCGGTCGCGACAGGGCGCGACTGCGCCGGACGGTTCTCTCACAGTCCTTGCCCGCGTGCCGCACCCGACCGCCGGGCCGTCCGGTGGACGATTGCCCGTTCACCCTCGATTGCTTGCTCGTACTGCGCGCAGTGGCGTGCGTGCACCCGACTTCGCCATGATCAAGAAGTTCGTCGCGCAGGTTACCGACCTGTTCACGCGCAGGAAGCCGCGGCTGCGCAAGGAGCCCAAGCGCATCGGCGCCGCCGAACACGCCATCGACCGCGACCTGGTGCCGCGCAACGCCCAGCGCGTCTGCGAAACACTGCAGAAGCAGGGCTTCGCCGCCTACATCGTCGGCGGCGCGGTACGCGACCTGTTGCTGGGCATCGCCCCCAAGGACTTTGACGTGGCCACCGACGCCACGCCCGAGCAGGTGAAGGCGCAGTTCCGCCGCGCCATCATCATCGGCCGGCGCTTTCGCCTGGTGCACGTGATGTTCGGGCAGGAGACGATCGAGGTCTCCACCTTCCGCGCCCTGGACAACCCCGACCGCCAGACCGACGAGCACGGCCGCGTGCTGGCCGACAACCTGTTCGGCAGCCAGCCCGAGGACGCCGCGCGGCGCGACTTCAGCGTCAATGCGCTGTACTACGACCCGGTCACCGAGACCGTGCTCGATTACCACGACGGCGTGAAGGACGTGCGCCGGCGCCGCCTGCGCATGATCGGCGAGCCCGAGACGCGTTACCGCGAGGACCCGGTGCGGATGCTGCGCGCGGTCCGTTTCGCCGCCAAGCTGGGGTTCGAGATCGACGAGGCCACGCGCAAGCCGATCGCGACGCTGGCACACCTCATCGAGAACGTGCCGGCGGCGCGCCTGTTCGACGAGATGCTGAAGCTGCTCACCAGCGGGCATGCGGTGGCCTGCATCACGCGACTGCGCGTCGAGGGTCTGCATCACGGGGTGCTGCCGCTGCTGGATGTGATCCTCGAGCAGCCCGAGGGCGAGCGCTTCGTCATGCTCGCGCTGTCGCGCACCGACGAGCGGGTGCGCGCGGGCAAGCACATCGCCGTCGGCTTCCTGTTCGCAACCCTGCTCTGGCACGAGGTCCTAAAGCAGTGGAAGCTGCGCGAGGGACGCGGGGAGCACCGCATCCCGGCACTCGATGCCGCCATCGACGACGTGCTGGAGCGACAGACCGAGAAGCTCGCGATCCAGCGTCGCTACACCGCCGACATGCGCGAGATCTGGATGCTGCAGCCGCGCTTCGAGCGCCGCACCGGCCGTAATCCGTTCAAACTGCTGGAGCACCTGCGGGTGCGGGCGGGCTATGATTTCCTCGTGCTGCGCTGCGCCGCCGAGGAGGCGCCCGCCGACCTCGGGGATTGGTGGACCCGCTTCATGCACGCCGGCGAGGAGGAGCGCGAGCTGCTCGTGCAGTCGTCGCCGGCGTTGCGCGCGCCTGGCACTGCCCCCAGGCGCCGGCGCCGCCGTGGCCGCCGCGGCAGTGGCGAGGGCGACGCAGCGGCCATCGAAGCCCAGGGCAACGGAGACAACTGAAAGTGATGCGGCGGGCCTACATCGGCCTGGGTGCCAACCAGGGCGACCGGGAAGAGACGCTGGGTTCGGCGCTCGAGGCGATTCGTTCGCTCGAACGCTCGGCGTTCGTCGCCGTCTCGCCCTTCTATGTGTCGGCACCAATCGATGCGGAAGGCCCCGACTTCCTCAACGCAGTAGCCGCCATTGACACCGAACTGGAGCCTTACGGCTTGCTGCTTCACCTGCTCGACATCGAGCTGATGCTGGGTCGCAAGCGCCGCAGCAGCGGCGGCGAAAGAAAGCCGGCCCGCAAGGTGGATCTCGACCTTCTGCTGGTGGGTGACTTCATCGTCCGCAGCACCCCCCTGACGCTGCCGCATCCGCGCCTGCACCAGCGCGCCTTCGTGCTGCGTCCCCTGCTCGACTTGGAGCCCCAATTGCACCTGCCTGGCCTTGGGCCTGGGAGCGACTTCGTGGTCCAGGTCGAGAGTCAGCGTATCGAGCGCGCGCCAGCCGCCGGTGCGGATTCCGCCAGCCCGACGGTCACCCCTTCCGCCTGAAGCCGCTATCGACGCGATGGTCGTCCTGCAGACGGCGCTGCTGCTGGTCGCCTCGAACGTGTTCATGACGTTCGCCTGGTACGCGCACCTGAAAAACCTCAACGACAAGCCGTGGTGGATCGCCGCCCTGGTGAGCTGGGGCATCGCATTGTTCGAGTACCTGCTGCAGGTGCCGGCTAACCGCATCGGCTACACCGCACTGACCCTGGGGCAGCTGAAGATCCTGCAGGAGATCATCACGCTGTCGGTGTTCGTGCCGTTTGCCGTGCTCTACATGAGAGAGCCGCTGAAGCTCGACTACCTGTGGGCTGCGCTGTGCTTGGTGGGCGCCGCTTACTTCATGTTCCGCGACAGCACGCCAGGTTGAGCGTGGCCACCACCCTGCATCACGTGGTGGTCGAGGGTCCGATCGGCGTCGGCAAGACCTCGCTGGCACGCCGTCTCGCCGCGCACTTTGGCGCCGAGCTCCTCCTCGAGCAACCCGAAGCCAATCCCTTCGTGGAGCGCTTCTGTCGCGACAGCGCGCGGTATGCGCTGCAGATCCAGCTCGCCTTCCTGTTCCAGCGGGCACGGCAGATGCGCGAACTCGCACAGCCTGACTTGTTTACGCGTCAGGTGGTCTCCGACTTCCTGCTGGACAAGGACGCGCTGTTCGCGCGTCTGACCCTGGCCGACACCGAGCTGAGTCGGTACGAACAGATCCACGCCCATCTCGCGCCCCGGGGCGCCGACACCGGACCTCGTGATCTACCTACAGGCCGATATCCAGACGCTGATCGAGAGGGTGACACAGCGCGCCAACCCGCGGGAAGCCGGCATCACACCCGCCTACCTCGAGGCGCTCGCCGCCAGCTACACGCACTTCTTTCAGCACTACGATGGGGCGCCCCTGCTGGCGGTCAACACCGAGCACCTGAACCCGATCGACCGCGACAGCGACTTGGCCCGGCTGCTGGCGCGCATCGGCGGCATGCGCGGCCGGCGCGAACACTTCAACCTGGCGGCGTGAACCCGCAAGCCCATCCGCGGCGCAACTGCCCCGGCGCGCGGCGCATGGCACGTGCCACGCGCGGTCCGGGCCAGGGCCTGCGGGTTCGCCCGCAGCGCTGCGGCGGAACGGCCGCCTCCAGAGCGCGGTCAAAACGTCCATGAGCACCCACCCATCCGCCTCCGACACTCCTGCGCGCAAGGCGGTCAGCCTGCCGGGTCTGCTGGAGCTGCGCGCCCGCGGCGAGCCGATCGCCATGCTGACCTGCTACGACGCCAGCTTCGCCCGGGTGCTCGACGAAGCCGGCGTGGACTGCGTACTAGTGGGCGACTCGCTCGGCATGGTGGTGCAGGGGCGCACGAGCACCCTGCCCGTCACGCTCCGCGAGGTCGCCTATCACACCGAATGCGTGGCGCGCGGGCTGAAGGCCGCCTGGCTGATCGCCGACCTGCCGTTCGGCAGCTACCACACGCCCGAGCTGGCCTGCGCCAGCGCCGTCACCCTGCTGCAGGCCGGCGCGCAGATGGTCAAGCTCGAGGGCGGCAGCGTCATGGCCCCTGCGGTAAGGATGCTGGTCGAGCGCGGCATCCCGGTGTGCGCACACCTGGGCCTGACACCGCAGTCGGTGCATGCGCTGGGTGGCTACCGCGTGCAGGGCCAGACCGAGGCACAGGCCGCGCAGTTGCTGGCCGACGCGGGCGCGCTGGAAGACGCGGGCGCGGCGCTGCTGGTGCTGGAGCTGATGCCGTCGGCGGTCGCCAGCCGGGTGACCGCGGCGCTGACACGCACGGCCACCATTGGCATCGGCGCCGGGTCGGTGTGCGACGGCCAGGTTCTGGTCCTGCACGACATGCTCGACGTGTATCCCGGACGCAAGCCGCGCTTCGTGCGCAATTTCATGGCCGAGGGCGGCTCGATCGCCGACGCGGTCCGCCGCTACGTGAAGGCCGTGAAGGACCGCAGCTTCCCGGCCGCCCAGCACACCTACTGAAGGGCCGGCTGTGCGGGCTTGGTCGGGTGGGCAGGTGGGGGGCGCGTCGACCACGCCGCCTCTACAATCCGCCGCCCCACCCTGCGGATTCGTCCATGAAAGTCGTCCACACCGTCGAGGAACTGCGCGACCAGTTACGCGGGCAGAACCGCACTGCCTTCGTGCCGACCATGGGCAACCTGCACGACGGCCACCTGGCGCTGATGAAAATGGCGCACCAGTACGGCGACCCGGTGGTGGCTTCGATCTTCGTGAACCGGCTGCAGTTCGGTCCCAACGAGGACTTCGACAAGTACCCGCGCACGCTCGAGCAGGACATCGACAAACTGCAGAGGCAGAATCATGTCTACGTGCTGTTTGCGCCCAACGAGCGCGAGCTGTATCCGGAGCCGCAGAACTATCGCGTGAACCCGCCGCACGACCTCGGCGACATCCTGGAGGGCGAGTTCCGGCCCGGCTTCTTCGTCGGCGTCAGCACCGTGGTGCTCAAGCTGTTTTCCTGCGTGCAGCCCAAGGTGGCGGTGTTCGGCAAGAAGGACTACCAGCAGCTGATGATCGTGCGCAACATGTGCCGGCAGTTTGCGCTGCCCACCGAGATCGTGCCGCACGAGACCGTGCGCGAGACCGACGGGCTGGCCATGTCCTCTCGCAACCGCTACCTCAACGAGGCCGAGCGCAAGGAAGCGCCGCGGCTGGCGCGGCTGCTCAACCGGGTGCGGGAGCGTATCCGCGGCGGCGAGCACGACCTCGCCGGTATCGAGCACGATGCGCAGCGCGAACTGGCGGCCGCTGGCTGGCAGGTCGACTACATCTCGGTGCGCCGCCAGCGCGACCTCAAGGCGCCCGACGCGGGGCAGGTGCAGGCCGGCGAGCCGCTGGTGGTGCTGGCGGCGGCCAGGCTGGGGGCGACCCGGCTGATCGACAACCTGGAGATCCAGTCCAGCTAGCCCGAATGTTCACCGGTGACGCGGGACCGGCGCGGGCGGCACGGGCTTGCCGCATAATTCGGCCCCCGACAGCCGAGATGGCGGAACCGGTAGACGCAGCGGACTCAAAATCCGCCGCCGCAAGGCGTGAGGGTTCGAGTCCCTCTCTCGGCACCAGACGCCTCCCGCCGACCGCGGGCGGCTGCCACGCTGGCCCGTCATGCCCGCGCTGACTCTGTCCCAGGTGCTGTTCAGCCAGGGCTTCGGCACACGCCGCGAGTGCGAAGCACTGATCCGGGCCGGGCGCGTGCAGATCGACGGTACGGCCATGATCGATGCTGCCGTCGCAGTCGACACCCGCGGCCTTCAGTTCAGCGTCGACGGCGTCCGCTGGCCCTACCACGCCAGAGCAGTCGTCGCGCTGAACAAGCCGGCCGGCTACGAGTGCTCGCAGAAGCCGTCGCACCACCCTTCGGTGCTGTCGCTGCTGCCGCCGCCGCTGCGCGCGCGCGGTGTGCAGCCGGTCGGACGGCTCGATGTCGACAGCACCGGCTTGCTGCTGCTGACCGATGACGGCGCGCTGATCCACCGTCTGACCTCGCCCCGCCGCCATGTGGCCAAGGTCTACGAGGTGCAATGCGCGGCACCAGTGAACGCAGCGCAGATCGCGTTGCTCGAAGCCGGCGTGGTGCTGCGCGACGAACCGCAGCCGGTGCGTGCCACGGACGTGCAAGCGCTGGGCGAGCGCACGCTGATGCTGACCCTGACCGAGGGCAAGTATCACCAGGTCAAACGCATGCTGGCGGCGGCGGGCAACCATGTGACGCACCTGCACCGCCTGCGCTTCGGGGCGTTCGACCTGCCCGCCGATCTGGCGCCGGGCCAGTGGTGCTGGGTAAGTCCTGAACAGATCGCAGCTTAGTCGGGACGGGCCCGATGGGCCGCCACGGCGACCTACTTGGTGCCAAAGATGCGGTCCCCGGCATCTCCCAGCCCCGGTCGGATGTAGCCGTGCTCGTCGAGGCCACGGTCCACGGCGCAGGTGTAGATCGGCACGTCCGGGTGCGCCTCATGCAGCGTCCTGACACCCTCGGGACAGGACAGCACGCAGACAAAGCGGATCGAGCGCGGTGCCGTGGCCGGGTCGGCCTTCAGGCGGTCGATGGCGGCCACGGCGCTGTTGCCGGTGGCGAGCATGGGGTCGAGCACGATGGCGTCGCGCTCGGGCATCGAGGCCGGCATCTTGAAGTAGTACTCCACCGCCTGCAGGGTGGCGGGGTCGCGGTACAGGCCCACGTGGCCGACGCGCGCGCTCGGCACCACTTCGAGCATGCCGTCGAGCAGGCCCAGTCCGGCGCGCAGGATGGGCACCAGCACGATCTTCTTTCCGTCGATCACGCGGGCGGTCATCCGCTCCAGCGGCGTTTCGATCTCGACCGCCTGCATCGGCATGTCGCGGGTCACTTCGTAGGCCAGTAGCACCGCGATCTCCCGCACCAGGCCGCGAAACCCGGCGGTCGAGCGCTCCTTCTCGCGCAGCAGGGTGAGCTTGTGCTGGACCAGCGGGTGTTCGATGACGTGCAGGGCGCGGGGCATGTGGCGGACTGTGGCAAGGGTGACAGTCCGCCCATGATGCCGCAGCCCGCCGGCCGGTACCATGCGCGCCTTTCCCGACTCCCATCCCGACTCCTCTGGCCGGTCAAGCCATGGACGCCGCTGCCCACCCTGCCCCGCCGCGCGAGCTGACGCTCGCCGATTTCGACTACGACCTGCCGCCCGAGCTGATTGCCCAGCACCCGCTGCCCGACCGCGCTGCCAGCCGGCTTCTGCATGTGGATGGCGAGCGGCTCGCGGACCTCGCGTTTCGCGACCTCGACAAACTGGCGGCGCCCGGCGATGTCTTCGTCTTCAACGACACCCGGGTCATCAAGGCGCGCCTGCTCGGCCGCAAGCCCAGCGGCGGCAAGGTCGAAGTGCTGATCGAGCGCATCCTCGATCCGCAGCGCGCCTGGGCGCTGGTGCGCACCAGCCACGCGCCCCGGCCAGGCAGCCTGCTGCAGTTCGGCCACGACAGGGGCGCGCCCACCACGGCCGAGGTGCTGGGCCGCCGCGACGACTTGTTCGAACTGCGCTTCGGCGAGGACCTGCTGGGCCTGCTGGATCGCATCGGCCACGTCCCTCTGCCGCCCTACATCACGCATGGCGACGGCGCCGAGGACGAGGCGCGCTACCAGACCGTCTATGCGGCGCAGCCCGGCGCAGTGGCCGCACCGACCGCCGGGCTGCACTTCACCGAGGAGGTGCTGGCCCGGCTGCGTGCGCGCGGCTGCGAACTGGCTTACCTCACGCTGCATGTCGGCGCCGGCACCTTCCAGCCGGTCCGGGTCGAGCGCGTCGCCGAGCACCGCATGCACCGCGAGTGGTACCGCATCGGCGAGCAGGCCGCCGCCCAGATCAATCGGGCGCGGGCGCAGGGCCGGCGCATCGTGGCGGTGGGCACCACCAGCCTGCGCGCGCTCGAGTCGGCCGCGGTCGATGGCCAGGTGCTGGCGGGTGCCAGCGACACGCAGCTGTTCATCACGCCGGGCTTCCGGTTCCGGGTGGCAGACCGGCTGGTGACCAACTTCCACCTGCCCAAATCGACGCTGCTGATGCTGGTGTCCGCCTTTGCCGGAATGCAGACCATGCGGCGCGCCTACGCGCATGCGATCGCGCAGCGCTACCGCTTCTTCTCGTACGGCGACTCATCGCTTCTGGAGCGCGCGCGGTGAACTTCGAACTGCTGCGGACCGAAGGCGCAGCGCGACGCGGCCGGCTGACGCTGCGTCATGGCGTCGTCCAGACGCCCATGTTCATGCCGGTGGGCACCTACGGCACCGTCAAGGCGATGACGCCGGCCGAACTCGCCGAACTGGGCGCGCAGATCGTCCTCGGCAATACCTTCCACCTGTGGCTGCGGCCCGGTCTGGACGTGGTGCGCAAGCACCAGGGGCTGCACCGCTTCATGGGCTGGGACAAGCCCATCCTGACGGACTCCGGCGGCTTCCAGGTGTTCTCGCTCGGCGCCCTGCGCAAGCTGAGCGAGCAGGGCGTGGCATTCCAGTCGCCGGTCAACGGCGACCGGCTGTTTCTCACGCCCGAGGAGTCGATGCGCATCCAGCATGTGCTCGACTCCGACGTGGTGATGATCTTCGACGAGTGCACGCCCTACGAGATCAAGGGCCGGCCGGCCACCGAGGCCGAGGCCGCGCAGTCGATGCAGTTGTCCCTGCGCTGGGCGCAGCGCAGCCGGCACGAGTTCGACCGGCTGGGTAACCGCAATGCGCTGTTCGGCATCGTGCAGGGCGGAATGTTCGAGCGGCAGCGCGACGCATCGGCCGCCGCGCTGGTCGACATCGGCTTCGACGGCTACGCCATCGGCGGCCTGTCGGTGGGCGAGCCCAAGGCCGACATGCTGCGCGTGCTGCGCCACACCGCGCCCGCGCTGCCGGCCGGCAAGCCGCGTTACCTGATGGGTGTGGGCACGCCGGAGGACCTGCTCGACGGCATCGCCGCCGGGGTCGACCTGTTCGACTGCGTGATGCCGACGCGCAATGCGCGCAACGGCTGGCTGTTCACGCGCTTCGGCGACGTGAAGATCCGCAACAGCCGGTACCGGGACGACGACCGGCCGCTGGACCCGCTGTGCGCCTGCCACGGCTGCCGCCACTTCACGCGCGCCTACCTGCACCACCTGCAGCGGGTCAACGAGATCCTCGGCGCGCGCCTGAACACCATCCACAACCTGCACTTCTACCTGGACCTGATGGCGCAGGCGCGGCAGGCGCTCGACGAGGGCCGCTTTGCCGCCTGGGCGCGCGCGACGCGCGAGCGCCGCGCCGCCGGCCCGCCTGCCGACTGAGGACGCGCGCGCCGGCCGCACCGCGCCCTTCCGGAGCCGCCGCGCCACCGCGCGTTTTCCCTCTCGGGACACCGACCGGGAGCGACGGCGAGCGACGGACCGGCTGGCTATAATCCGCGTCTTTGCTGTGGGGTGTTCGCAGTCGCGCTAGCCCTCCCGGCGCCTTGCACCGGGCGACACGT
>Ga0209990_10001338_pt1 | contig 20937 bp, 42 predicted proteins | sample NOAtaG_6_FD_187304 | JGI IMG/M metagenome (GOLD analysis project Ga0209990, IMG submission 187304) | Freshwater lake microbial communities from Lake Erie, under a cyanobacterial bloom - NOAA_Erie_Diel5S_2200h metaG (SPAdes) (version 2) | ecosystem: Environmental > Aquatic > Freshwater > Lake ...
CGTCACCATCCACACCCATACTTCTATAACCATCGTTTCGTTCATAATGTAAAAACTCTTCAATTGCTTTTTTAATTTCCCATGCAATAGTTCCTCTTATCATTTCTTTGCATCCTACACCAAAGGATGAATTAGGATGATCAAGATGAGGTCTGATTTTTTTATTCTTCCAATCTTCACTTTCTTTTACAATCTCTCCACTTTCATCATACTCGTTATTATATTGATCATAGAAACCACCATGACCATCATATTCTCTCTTGGCGTTAGGAGGGAATGCGATAGACCTTATCACATTTTCTATGTATTGACCCTCTTCATATGTAAGACCTCTATCCCAATATACCTCATCCATAGCCATTTTAATTTGACCGGATTGAAGTCGAGAATAAGTTTCTAAGGCCGAGATTAAAACGAATAGATGTCTTTTATCAAATTCTATTGAAATTCTTTCAGATTTTTTCTTTTTCATCTTTATTGTTTATATGTTTTCTTTTGAAAGAATCGAGATTAAAATGAATTTTTGCTATATTATATATTGAACTTGATTGCATAGCAGCCCCAAGTTGAACATTATATTGCTTATACGCATAAGGATCTCCCTTTTTATAATATTGATCATGTAATTTTCGCATTCTTCTTTTTTGTGCTATTACATCTTTTCCTAAGAAAATCACGAATGCTGAAATATCATCTTCCCAATTTTTGAATATTTTCATATATCATTTATAATATAAATCTTCTCCTTCGTCAAGCATTACTCTATCCTTTAACCAAGCATATAAAGCCCAATGATAGTATGTGTAATTTGGATCTCCTTCGTAATGAAAGAAAGCATGACCCAAATCATATTCAATTTGTTTAATAACTTTATTCTTAATTCCTTTTGGTGCTCTACTTTCCAACATCCAAGAATCCAAAAATACTTTACAATCCATCCCAAAATCCCAAGAGAAATATGCTAAATGGTTATGACGATCTACATGATAGATATCAATATAAATTGGTTCTTTGCATTTAATTATTCCAAGTTCGTAAATTGTATCTGGTATTTTAAGTTTCATTTGATGAAATATCGAATGTTGCGTTTTTGTATAATTTTAATTGATCAGATCTAAAATGCAATATATTTCCACCCTTTTCCATAACGACAGTCCAAATATCATTTTCAAATGTTCCACCACTGGAAACATATATAGCATAACCACCACCAATCGGAGTTATTACTGGAATTGGGTTTCTAAATTCAAGCATAAGTAATATTAAACACTATATTATATATAGTCAACTGTTTTTTAAAATGAGCCTCGTATCCGGTTCGAACGGATGACCTCAAAATTACAAATTTCGTGCTCTACCAACTGAGCTAACGAGGCGTAAACTGGCATCTCCAAGGGGATTTGAACCCCTACTATGTCCGTGAAAGGGACAGGTGCTAACCATTACACTATGGAGACAAATGGTGCAGAATGAGAGAATCGAACTCTCGACTAAAGTTTGGAAAACTCCCGTTTTACCATTAAACTAATTCTGCAAAATGGCTGACAAGGTAGGATTCGAACCTACGACCAATCGGTTAACAGCCGACCGCTCTACCACTGAGCTACTCGTCAATAAAAATGGTGGGCAGTGCTGGACTCGAACCAGCGAACTCCGAAGAGAGGAGATTTACAGTCTCCGGCAATTGCCGCTATGCGAACTACCCAAAATTGGTAGCGGGTGTGAGAATCGAACTCACCTAAAGAGGCTTATGAGACCCCCCAATTCGCCAGAATTGTAACCCGCAATAAATTGTTAAAGATCTTTTATTCGATAAAAACCGAATATTTATTACTCAATAAATTTACTACACTGTAGTAATATTGTCAATCAATTTTGATGTAAAATTGAACTTAATCTATCAATTAAAGTTTTAATCGCTTCCTTATATGTTTCATGATCAAGATCGAACACATGAGGTTGGATTTCATTCATTATATCATGTACTATTTTTCTAACATCAACACCAGAATCTTCTTCGTTAGATGTGTTGGGGTTATACTTCAAGCCTAATGGATCTCCTTCAAGACCGAGTGGATCTTCTCTCCATCCTTTAACTGATTCGTTTTCTTTTAAAATTCTAGAGTATAAATCTTCAAGCAAAATTTGATCTTTGTTTTTCATTTAATTAAATTCCAAATTCCATTCTGGTAATTGAGGAAGGTCACACTTCTTCCAGTATCCAAGATAACCTTCTCTACCGCTTAAGCTTTTACTATGTTTTGGGTGATATGGTTTGATGTACCACATCATACCTTTATATGGAGAAATAAACGTCTCTCCCATTTTGTGAACAATAGGAACACAGTGTAATTCTTTTTGCGCTGGTTGATTTAAAATTGCTCCATATGTCACATCACCATAAAACCACCACCACCCCAAGCTATCAGGAGCATCTTTCCAGTCACTATTATTTTCCTTTAAAAAAGTTAAACTATAAGCTTCGGCTAGAAGTTGTTGATCTTTGCTTTTCATTTCTGAATTTCTTCTATAAATGCTGGTATGTTGTGACTACCAAAATCTTTCAATATAATTTTAATAGCGTTTGCTAAAGTTTTATAATTCATATCAGGATTGATTGAATTTATATTTTTTTCAATATAATCAGCAAGAGCTTGAGCTTCTACCATTTGATCTTGAGATAAAGATTCTTCTTTATCGTTAGAAATTTCTCCCTCTGGAAATTCTTCCCCCATACCAACCTTTGAAAGTTCTTGCATTTCTGGATCATTGGGTTGATATTTATCTTCTTCTCTCAAGAAGATTTTTGAATAAACTTGTTCCAATAACATTTCGTCTCTTGTTCTCATTTAATATATTTACAATTAAACAGAAGAAAAGAATCAAATATTATCGAAAGATTTTATTTTTCACGCATTCGATTGCTCCGTAACTATTCTCACGATATAGTTTTCTGTTAAAGTGTAAACCAGAAAGTTCTTCATTGGCTACCGAGTTCCTATCTCGTTGGACGAAGTTTACTTGTTACCCTCTGCCTAATCGAGTCTGGCGATAGGTCCGCAACGGTGAGCTTTTTAAGAACAGCACAGCACACTATTCCCGTCCGACGCTATCAAATTTGCATACTATAATATCTTGACTGGATTCGAACCAGTATTTTCTGAATTTTACTACAGAACCTTTATCCAATTAAGGCTACAAGACATTAAAATTGAAATGTAAAAGATCAACCGATTTTGTTTTCGTGGATCGTCATCCACTTATTGGATCATCGGGAACCAACTCTTACAAATACTATATATTTATTTTATAATAATGTCAACAATTATATATCTTCGTGATCTGGTTCGTCTCGATAAAAATCATATCTATCATTATCTATATCAGATTCAACATCAGCATGAATAGCCGATTCAATTTTACTTAATATTTCTTTATCAATTGTTTGTAATTGTAATTCAACATTATCATCTATCTCGGGGTCATACTTCCATACTCCTAAGATATATATTTTCGGTTCATCATAAAATGTTCCGTGTGGCTCTACACTTCTACTTAAATCTACATCATAAGAAGCTGCATAAACATCATTTCCAATTTGGATTTCATCTAGAGTTTTAATATTAACTCCATTAGTTCCACCTTTTTGAATTTGAAATCCGGTTCCTAAATTTTCATTCAAAAGTTTAGAATACACTTGTTCTAGTTTAATTTGATCTTTGCTTCTCATTTTAATTACTTACACTAAACAACTCACATAATATTTCAGTCTTTGAATTAGATGTATTTGATGTTTGGTTGTGACTCACTTCCATTCCATATTCACCATAAGGATCATTTGGTTCAAAATTACTTGTCGTCACATCCTTTTTAGATTCGATTGAAATATTCTTTTCCGCCTTACTTAAAATCAAATTTAATAGATGTTCATTTACTTTTTTTGTTTTTGTAGACTCTACAAATTCTTCAATGTCTGATCGTTTAAATTTTCCTTTCAGTTGATTAAATGGATCTATATACAGTTCAAAAACATATATAGGAAGATATAGATGTGCAATATATGCACAATCTTTGATTACGTGATATGCTGATTTATTCTGAATCGTAATTCCATTGTCTGGATTTTGACTTGCTTTATACGCTGGCCTATAAAGTTTGGCATATTTTTCAGAACTATTATCTATTATAATTTCAAGAAATTTCATTTTGTAATTTTTTAAATTCTTCTTCTAATTCTTCCAACTCTTTTTCTATACCATTTAATTCAATAAGAAGTTCTTTAGCTTTTTTTGGATCAGTAAAATAATGATCTAAAATTTCATCTGTTTGAGATTTAGATTTATCTTTTAATTCTTCCAATTCAGATAATTCTTTATATAAATTCATCGGATTACTTTCATACCTCCAGTTTCAAGATTAGTTACTCTGTAGATTCTATCTTCTGGATCAGGATAGTATTTGCTGTATTTAGCATGATATACTTTAACTTCATCCCTTGTTTTGAAAGGAGAAAGCATAACTTCTTCCCACACTCTAGATGCTGAATTTTTTCGTTCTAGTTTATACATATTAGTCTTTATAGTTTCTATTGATGAGTTTAAAACCTAAAGGTCGGCGAGATTCAAATGATCTTGGATAAGAGGATGGACGAACTACTATTCCTTCACCAACTAATCCGCTATCGTATCTTTGTTTGTCTGCCAACTCTTGAAGTTTCTGTAGAGGATTCTCCCATAATTTTATCGTAGATGCAACCTCTAATTTTGCAATTAATGGAACAATGTCACATTGAAGTTCATTCTTACAGAATTTTTCCATTGTTTCATAATCCATGTATCCATCATCAGTTTTAATCTGAAACACATATATTTTGTTGTCGATGAGTTTCATTGGATTCTTTTGTATTCCATTACCAACCATCTCGCCTTGAATCACACCATTCCAACTTTCGGGTATGTTTAATTTTCTAGCACACCTCCAAAATAACGATTGTTCATTATCTTTCTTGGAAAGATTTCTACTGCATACTTGGGTTATAGCACCATCTTCTACCACAACAGTAACGCTACTTCCATCTAGCTTTTGAGTTATTGTTATATAATTATCTGATTCCAATACTTTTGCTACGAGGTTTGGATCATTTAATCCATTATCTTCATCGGTTTTAGATATGATATGTGTTGGGAATGATCCAGCATCTTCACCGGAAAGATTAGCTGGAATTTCTTTAATATATTTGGTAATACCTAAAATTTCAGTTACATCATCACCAACTTGCAATGATCGTATTTGATTATCAAAATCGGTAATAGGAATGACCAAACCAGAACTATATTCACCGCGAAGTTTGATATTTTTTATTCTTATTTGTTTATCTGGATTTTTTTCATCTACCAAAAATCCAAACCAATTAGTATTTGGGACTATACTATCAATCGTAATGAATACAACTTTATCTCCTTCTTTATGTATTCCCGTTTTTACGATTGTTTGCCAACCTAATACTTCTGCAATATCCAAAGAATCTGCATTAGGGTGTTTGCGTATGTTTTTGATAATTTCTATTGATGCTAGTTTCATACTACATCAAAAGTATCATCTCAATCAATGACTGTCAATATGTTTTTTCTTAAATTCTTTTATTGCTTTTACTTCTTTTTCAACCAACGCTTCAAGATCTTTCATATTTAAATCTTGATTGGTTTGGATTTTATGCATTATACCGAATATTCCAGCGGAAAATCCAATAAAAAATAATACACTTATTATTCTATTCATTTTTTCTTTTTAGATGTTTTAGGTTTAGAAGAACTAACTTTTTTGGGTGTGGTTGATTTTTTACGTGTAGTTTTTGGGATTGATGTTTTTTTAGATTCTTGATCAGCTAAAGCTTTTTTAGCTTCTGAGTCTTTAGAATCTAGATATACCATTATTTTATAATAATTTTTACCTTCAACCAAATCTTTTTTTACGTAAGGAACACCATCTATTTTTTTAGCACCAATGTAACCATTTTGAGCTAAATCTTTATATTCTTTTGGTGTTATTCCTAAGTATTCCATAACATTTGGAATAGATATATAATCTTGACCGACTTTAGGTGGATTATCTTCAACAAATTCATTTGGAACGAAATAATATTTTGATTCTGGTGCTTTAATTTTTGGTTTAGAAGAAGCAACCTCTGGTTTTTTAACAGCGGGTTGTGTAACAGGCTGTGAAGGTACTACTGGTTCAGTTTGAGTTTGAACTTCTGGCGTTTGTTCTGGTGCTTGCACTTCTGGTGTTTGTTGTATCTCTGCTGGTTGTTCAGTAGTTGGTTGTTCTTGCGGTGTAGATTCACCTTTAAATATATAATTAATTTTATTATAGTCAATAAAATCTTCTGGGTTGAGTCCAGATTTTTTAATATCATCTTCCAAAGATTTAATCTTTTTCAAAATAGAATCATTCTCTCTTCGAATTCTTGATTTTCCGGTTAACCAATCCATAATTCCTTCACTTACAATTTCTTTTGGTTTATTTATTTTTGAATAAAGTTCATTTAATAGAATATCATCTCGTCTCATATAAGTATATTTATTATAATATAATGAATTTTAAAGAATATTTTAAATTAATATCTGAAAGCCCTACCATGATAAAATATGGTAATAAAATTTTAGATATGGGAGAATCTGATATTACTTTTATAACATCCCAAGATGATTTTTATGCGTTTCAAACCGTATCAACTAAAACTCCAGTGATACATATCAATGATGAATTAAAAATTGTAGACACCCCACCCCTCACAAACTACAAAGAAGAAATGTATCATGAAGAATTGGGTGCGATATTCGGTTTAGACTTGGGGATGAGTACTGAGGGTATGTACGTAAGAGGTAGACTTTGGATAGATCCAGAAGATGATAACAGAATGCTAGTTTCTATATGGTCATATAAAGATGAATTTAAACCATTTGCAAGATTTTTTGAATCCGCTGTTAAAAAGTTAATACCAAATGCATCAGAATTTACATATGAATATGCATACTTCAGTCAAAAAGGAATAGATTTTGCAAAAACAAAAGACTTATCTCCTAAATCATCACCAACAGAAACTGAAAAATTAAAGAAAAAAAGAGCAGAACTTATTGCGCAGTGGCATTTTACACCATCTGGACCACAAAGAAACGCAATTAAGTTGCAAATAAACGAACTAAATAAAAAATTAGGTATAAAAGACCAACCATTTGAATATCCAAAAATAACCAAATCATTAGAACCATCTTGGAAAAGAAGAATAGGGGACTAATTAATAACAATGCAAACAAAAATAATAAAAATACAATTACCAAATGAAAATTTTACATTCTCTCAAAGAGAAAAATTGGTAAATGAAAAAATTTTAAAACTAATAGAAGAATTTAAAAAACAGAGATTATATACGAAACAACACGAAGTATTGAATAGAACCGTATCTTTTTATTCGGTTCGCTTCACTTTTAATTAAAAAAATAGTTGTCATTTTAACGTCTTTTGGTAATCTATTCACATGGCGAGGACAAAAAAGATACCAAAAGATCAGTTTCAAAATATAAATCTATGGTTAGATTACTATAAGGAACACAAGAAATTACCTTATAGTGAAATAATTTGTGGTAGTTGCAAATCATATCCAGCAAAGTTAAAGGGTGCTGGTATGAGACACGCATTAAAAGCTGCTGGTGGTAATATAGAAGTTATGCTTAAATCTACTATGTGTAAAGATTGTAAAGCTCTATCAAAACCAAAGTTAGAAAAGAAACCACCAGTCAAAAGAATTAAAACTCAAGAGGAGCGGGAGGATGAAATCGATAAAATTAGGAGAGAAATGCCTAAGATCGATTTAAATAAACCAAGAATTACTATTGATCTTAACAAAGATAAAAAAGCATGTGCGGAATTCACTAAAAATATGTGTATGCGCCCTGATATATATCTTGATAATGATAGAACTTGTGACTATTGTAGTATAAACGATTGTTGTTCTTGCGATCTAAAACGTTTTGAAGTAAAAAAGAAATTAAAATGAAAAAGAATAAATTACAATTAACAAACCCAATTCCTTATACTGTAGATATGCTTATCAGAAATTTGAATGTTTCTGTTAAGGTTCAAAATCCAGACGGATTGAATCAACAATTCATTTCTATAAAATATAAAAGAAAAAAGAGTAAAGGGTATGATCCAGAAAATGAAAAGTATGAACTTACGGAATCAGAACTGGAATACATAAAATATTATTTGGAAGCAGAAGGATTTTTAGAAGCAGCAAGACAACACAATTTATATTTTGAAAATGAAAAATAAACCACCAAACATATATGAATATGTAAATGTATTGAAAGAACACGATCCAGTTTTCTATTACCCCAAGAAAAAAAGAAAGAGATTTTTTGATATTAGCATATGGAAAATAAGACTCAATCTCCTTAAAGACGATTGGAAATATTCAATAAAACCTATGTTTATAACTTTTAATCCATTTGATTTTAAATCTAGAATCAATAACTTTGGCGACAAAGAAACCCCATTTTCAAGGTTTAAAGAGTTAGTTTTGGGCGTGTATTACATATTAAAATCGACCTTTACCTATCTTCCTTTGGGTTATAAATGATAAAAAACGTAAAAAAAAGTACCAAAAAAAGAAAAAAAAGTACCTAAAAATGGAAAAAAAAGACGAAAAAAACACTATTTTGGAGAAAAAAACCACTAAAATTTGGAAAATTTTAATTAATAATGAAATTAATTATTACGAAACAGACGACCAAAAATTAACAGATCTAGATGTAGCTAAGTTATTTATGCAAAAAAATAGCAAATAACCAATAATTTATTTTTATAAAATAATAGCTTTTACTGTTGTAAATATATAAACTATATGAAATTTGATGTCTTAATAGAAGATTTTTTAAACGAAGCAAACGTAGGTTCAAGAGGTGGTCACGTATCACTCGAAGACGCACTAGCTAATATGGACACTGAAAATGATGTTAATAATTTCATCAATACTTCCGATCCTAAATTTTTAATTTACCCGTTGGTTGTTGCATCGGATTATAGACACAAGGATAAAAAGATCAAAGTCGGAAAAGAATATTTTTCTGGAATGGGATTAGTTAAGAAAATAAAAGATATGTTTTTTAACGAATCATCATCCAACTACATTAACATACCAAAAACTAAAGATGGTAAAATTCCTACACAAGCTCAACTATTACTTTTTGCTAGAAAAGCAGGAGCAGCTAAAAGAGATAACAATCAAGAATTTTTAGACAAGTATAAAGACTTTTCAAAGACACCAGAAAAATATGTATCTTGGGGTCAACTATTGACATTGGTATTTCAATCATCTGAATTTAAAGAATCTGATTTAAGACAAGAAGAAACTGAACCAAGATATGTTACCTATACAAATTCAGAAGGTCAACAAACTGAATATAGATTCCATACAAGACCTAATGGTGAAATTACTGGTTCTCCTTTCTCATCTAGCGTAGAGTTTGAAAGACCACACGTTAAACCACAAGCAGTATCCGGTATGTCTTATGGTCAGTTTGTTAACGTTTTACGAGATAATGGTAATACATTAGATGTTTTAATTGATTTAGTAGAAGGACAAGAAGGACGAGCCAAGAAAGCAAAAAGACCATCATTGATAGAATTGATGAAGCAAGGTAAGGCATAAGCGTTTTAATACGGCACTCTGTTTTAATGCAACATGGTGTAGCATTACCGCACTATTTCACGTTATAACATTATAACATAACAACATAGCAATACGCATGAAAACAAAAACATCTGAATTAATTGAAAAAATGTTAAAGGAAGAATTGAATCAACAGATTCCAGTTCAAGGTAATACAACACAACCTTCACAACCACAACAACAATCACAAACACTACCTCAGCAACCACAACAATCTACACCATCAAATCCAGATGAGCAGGAAGAAGTAGAACAAAAGGTTGAGGTATATATCCCTTTACATGACGGTAGATTTACTAATAGAATCTTTAGCACAAATAAAAATATATTACTTAAAGTTTTGGATGATTCTCTAGAGACTGATATTGACACTCTTATGGAATTGGAAAACAATCCATCCATGTATAATCAAATATCCGTATAGAATTTTTACTTAAAAAGTAAAAGGTATAAAACAAAAAAAAGCATACAAAAATTTTGTATGCTTTTGTATTACAATGTAATAGGATTTATTATATTGTAATGTGTTTATTTACATTGTAATGTATTATATTGTAATGTGTTTATTTACATTGTATTACAATTTATTATATTGTAATATATTTGATTGTAATGTTTTGTATTATATTTTAATACAATACACTGCGTTTGTGTTACATATCGTTTGTGTTACATAAAAATCCAATCGAAATAAAAAATCCGATTGATCGGAACAGAACCAATCAATCGGAGTTCTTTTGAAATGAAATTTAACCATGAACCCATCCTACCCCATCGAACCTAAAAAGTCAATGAATCTAATGTAACACAATAAAATGAGTAATGTATTGTGTTACATATTGTAATACAAAAAAAATAAAAAAAGTTCTGGACATACAATAAAAATAGAATAGTTTCGAGGCATGGAAGAAGATATTTGCAACTGGACACCAGAAGAAATTTCTTGTGTCATTGTGAATGGGGAGAAAATTCCTGTTGACAATGTAGAATTTCTCAATATAGAAGAGGACATATACGGAAGGGATTTGATGACCTTCATGTATAATGGAGAAAGAAAGCAGTCGTTAGTAGTAAAAAAATACATTTGAAATAAAAACCAACCACAACCAACCATGAATACACAACAAGTAGATGAGTTCTTCGATTCAATCGAAGATAACGAAATTAAATTCCAATTCAATTATTGGAAAAAACTCAAACCAATCAATGACTCTGAAAGGTTCCAAAGGTTTTTGTTTGCGTTTATGAGTGTCCATACATCATGGGAAGCAAACATTCGTGGATACAATCTGATTAAAGATTGGTGGACTTGGATGAATCGTTGGGATCACCTAAAAGAAAAACTAATTGAATCCAGAGTTGGATTGCATAACAATCGACTTCGGTTCGTTTCAGAGTTCACTACAAAGTATTGGTCTAATCCTTCAAACTTCGACAAGGGAGAAAACGAAAACTGGTCATGCTTCCGCAATCGTATTGTAAATGAAATTACTGGACTTGGACTTGCCAAATCATCTTTCGCAATCGAAATGATTTATCCCGATGAAGCGGAGGTAGTGTGTTTGGATACACACTTGTTCCAAGCATACGAACTCAATCAAACGAAACACAAACGAATGTATGACAAACTGGAATCTCATTGGGTGAAAAATTCTTTGAAAAAAGACTTGCCTCCATATATTGCTCGGTGTATCTATTGGGATAGGAAGCAGGAGAAAACTGATTCCCGATATTGGAGTCATGTTCTTGAAGAAGGAGATTTCTCCGATGAAGTAGTCAACCTCAACTAAAAACCAACCATGACAAAAGAAGAACTAAACCAAGTAGTCGAAGAAATGTTAGGAGAAGATGAAACAATTATGCTTGCAGATGGATTTGAAGATGCTTTCATTGGAGTAGGTAGGCAATTCAATCAACCATTTGCAATCTACGATAGAGGTTTTTGTATTGACATACTCATGGAGGATATGTCAGAAGAAGAAGCGGAAGAATACTTTGAATATAATGTTCAAGGTGCTTATGTTGGTGAATCAACACCAGTATTCGTAGAAACACTAAAACTCAACAAAGAAATAAAAACCAAATGAAAATAACAGAACCACTACCAGATACAGAACAAATCCTATTGCTCAATGCAATCAATGCACTTCGTTGTGCAGGACAAGAAAAAATCGCAGACCATATTGATGAACGATTGGAAGCTATTACCAAGACTCCCAAGGTTGCAATCTATGTCAAAGGCGGCATGGTCTATGCAATTCGTTCCAACATCTCACCAGAAATGGATATTGAGATTGTGGATGCAGATTGTCAGCAACTCGACTATGAAGAAGATCGTTGGGAAGAACTTCAAACGGAATTGGAATTTGGCAACTACTAATACATTGTCTTACACTATGAACACGAAAAAAGAATACGAAAAAGAACTATTGACAGCAATTCAATGGGAAGATAATGTTTGCAAGGTTGCAAACTATCAAGATTCATTCAAAAAATTTGCTATTGTCTATGGTTGTGAAACAGAAGATTTCACCATCATTCACCAAGTAGATAGTTTTGAACCAGCAGTAATCATGTTGCGGAAGGATGATATTGAAAAGATTGTGCAATTTTACAATACATTGTAATACATATATGAATAGAACATACGAACTTGATTGTCGTGGTGAAAGATTACCCTTGACACCATTGAGCGGAGAAAGTATCAAGGACACTCTCTTTAGAGAATTTGGTTGGTTGCTAAAACCAATCATGGAACAAACCAAATCGTTTGAAAAAACGCTTGATAAACTAAACTGGAAAATCGTAGAAAAATACAATTAGAATAAAACATCATGCCAAATCATTGCACCAACCAACTGACACTCGAAAGCGGACAAGACATTCTAAATGTTTTGAATCCATATTTGATCGAAGCAACAGACAATAACTATGAACTTGATTTCCAATCAATCATTCCGATGGATGATGAACTTCTAAAGGGAAATAATTGGTATGATTGGAGAGTAGAGAATTGGGGAACCAAGTGGAATGGATATGATGGTAGAATCTCCGATGATGGTTCTACATTCACATTTGATACCGCATGGAGTCCTCCACTTCCAATCATCAAAAAACTTGCTGAACTCGCAGGAGAAACATTGGTTCTACAATATATTGAGTATGGTATGTTCTTCTGTGGACAATATACAGCAGGGCAAGATGGAGACTTTGATGAGTTTTACAACGACATTAAATCTGCTCCACAAGAACTTTTGGATTCTCTTGGATATGAACCTTGGGAAGAAGAAAATGAAAACAAGGAGGAACTTGTATGAAAAGAAAAGAAACACAACAAATAGAAAAAGCACTACACATATTGAAACAAGCAAACACAATTCAATGTATCACATTGGATGACGGAGAAGATATTGAAATGGATTTGTTTGATCCTCATGTGGAATACGATCAAGAGATAGCAGGAATGGTTATCTCTGGAACATACGGAACTCTATTCACAGATGATTTTGCAGACTGCGAAATAGAAAACAATACGATTAAAACAAAACAATACCAAATCACGATTGTATGAGTGCGTATTACAATCCAAATGATTTTCCTTTTCTTCTACCACTAAAAGATAATTGGGAAAAAATTAGATTGGAATACAATGCAATACAATCAAACACATTACTTTGGCCGGAAGATATTCACAATGGTAAGTGGGAAGTAATCGGACTTCGATTTCAAGGTCAAGACCTTCCCATGTTAAACCAAACACCAACTCTGATGGAAATTTGTTCTAATCCTGTTTTTTATACCTTTGGGTTCTCAATTATGAGAGCAGGAGCAGAAATATATCCTCATACTGGTCTTACCAATAAACTCCTTCGCGCTCACCTTACATTGTATTCCAATGAAATGTGTGCGCTCATGGCAGACGGAGAAGAATATAATTGGACAGAAGGAGACTTAATGGTATTCGATGATACTTTCATGCACTCCGCATGGAACAGAGGTTCAACAGATAGAATAATTCTTCTGCTGGATTTCTTCAAAGATGGAAAAACAACACAAATAGAAAAATATCAATTATGAGAACATACGCAATCAGTCCAGACCTATTCAAACGAAATACATTCAATGACGAGTATGAAGATTGGATGTTTGGATGTTTCAAATCCAAATGGGATAATAACTCATCATCTACAATCGAAGATGAACTTGAAGAGGAATCAGAAGTATTCGATCCAAACATCTTGAAACAAGACTAAATCAATCGGGAGGTAATACCTCCCGATTATTTTCAATATATTGTGTTACATTACAATACAAATAAATATATTACAATGTATTTTAATACTCACAAAAATGTAACACAATGTAAAAGAAAAATAATTCTTGCCGTATCGAAGCACCCATGAGATATTGATTGCGTTCTAACGAACAACCAAACCACAACCAACAAACCAACAAACCATGATTATCAAAGATACAGAAACAACTCTGGAAACTATCGGAAACATTCAAGACGAGGCGCAATTCAAAATGCGGACGAGTCAGAAAGCATTCCAAATCCTTTCTTCTCTCTACTCTGACAAACCACTCGCCATTGTGCGTGAACTCGGATGCAATGCTATGGATTCCCATATCGCATCTGGTCAACCCAATCGTCCTTTCCATGTTCATATTCCAAATACCTTGGAACCTTGGTTGACTATTCAAGATTTCGGAACTGGTATCAGTCACGAAAACATCTACGAAATCTATTCCACTTACTTTGCTTCAACCAAGACCAACACCAATACCCAAGTAGGTATGCTTGGACTTGGTAGCAAGTCCCCATTCTGCTACACCGATAACTTCACGATCACTTCCCGCCACTTGGGAGTCAAGCGTATCTACAATGCTTACTTCAACGCACAAGGTATGCCAACCATTTCTCTTGCATCACAAGAGAACACAAAAGAAGAAAACGGAATTGAAATCAAGATTCCAGTAAAGCAAACGGACATTGGTGATTTCACTCAAGCAGTCTTTAAAGCATTTCGTTTCTTTGATACCAAACCAACCATCTCTGGTGGTAGTGTGGATTGGACAGACAAATGTGATTTCGAGGGATCGTTCTGGAAGTCTTACACTTCTTTACATCAGTCCTATGCAGTCATGGGTGGAGTAGTATATCCCATCGACACCTACAAACTCGCAAATGAACACTACGACATTATCCGCAAAGCAGGGTTGGTGATTAAGTTTGCCATTGGTGAATTGGATGTCACCCCAAGTCGTGAAGCACTCATGTATCACGATTGGGTAGTCCAAGCACTCAATGACAAGATCACCCAAGTCAAGAAAGATTTCGTTACCAAGGTCGAGGATCAGATCAAGAACTCTGATAACCTTCTGGATGCAATGAAAGCACTATACCTTCTAAACAACCAATGGTCTTTCCTCAACTCCACTTTGATTAGTGGCAAGGTCATGTGGAAAAACATTGACATCACCGAACCTCGCAAGTCGATCAAGAACCTTTGTCAGAACAATCTCAAATCCTATTCCAAACGAGTGTGGGGTCGTGCCAAGTGGAGTGAATCAGAGTATGCCAATCTGGATAACAATGCTCTCTGGTATGTGGATGATCTAAAGAAGGGTTCAATCAAACGCACGATTGCTTTCATCAAGTCACATGGCAATCAGAACATCTCGGTGAATCTGGTTGACAATACAGGAATGGTTGCTCTCATAAAAGCAGGATTCCCCGCATCAGCATTCATTCCCACTTCGACACTCCCTGCTATTACCAGCAACAAGGCATCTGGTGGTAAAGGTAATACAAGACCAAAAGGTATTATCAATCTCTACACTACTGGATATGGCTATCGCACTTCATGGGAATCAGAGAAGTTCGACCTCGCCACAGGAACAGCACCCAAGTATTACATTGTAAAGAATGCGGAGGGTTGGGAGTTTGATAAAATGCGATTACTCTCAAAGGATGGTAAGGTTCTTATGACGATTGGTTGCAAGAGCAGTCTCCAAGATTACTGCAAGTTCGCAGGAATCAAAGATTCTGATGTTCGCATGGTTTCCAAGAACAATGCACAACACATTGAGAAACTCGGAAGCATTCCTCTTTCTGATGCTGTCAAGAAAAAAGTAGTCGATGTAGATTGGGAAGCACTTCAAATTGTCAAGAACATTTCAACCAGAACCGCACAAGAATTGAAGAAGCACAAATTGTTCGCTCAAATCTCTGACACAAATCCTTTCAAAATTTTTGTTGACAAGATCATCAATGCAATCAAGGAAAGCGGCAAGTTGGAACAGATCAAAAACTATATTATAACTGATGAAAAATTTAAGTTGACCTTTCCATCAAGTCTGGTAAGGTTAATGTATCTCGGATCTGAAAACTGGCAGATCGGAGTCGAGGAAGCCCTAAAAGCCGCACTCGAAATGAACAACCAGTAAAACAAAACCAAACACACACCAATACAAATGAACACAAATACACAAGTAGCAGTCATCATCACAGGTAGCGGCAAGATCGCCGCAACCATCGAAGGAGTGTCTTATACCATCGACACCGATCACCCCAAATACAAACAGGCACTTGAAGCAGTCCGCCAAAAGAATTGGAATGGATTCGTCAACCTTGTCAATATCAGTCAACAGGTTAATTCCTATTTCGATGGGACTGATGTTGAGGTCAAGGATGGTAGCATCAACTATCATGGACAGATCATTCACAACACGCTCACAAAGCGTATTCTGAATTTCATGCGTGATGGTTTGCCCCATGAACCACTTCTCAACTTCTTCAAGAACCTCATGGAGAATCCAAGCAAACGAGCAGTCGATGAACTCTATGACTTCTTGGAAGCAGGAGAACTCCCTATCACAGAGGATGGACACTTCCTCGCCTTCAAGAATGTTCGTTCCAATTACAAAGACATTCACTCTGGAACATTCGACAACTCGGTAGGCAAGGTATGTGAAATGCCTCGCAACGGAGTTGACGAGGATAAGGATCGCACTTGCTCGGCGGGACTTCACTTCTGCTCCATCAAATATCTCCCATCCTTCACCGACTCCGATGGTGGAAAGACCATGATTGTCAAGATCAATCCAAAGGATGTTGTGGCGATTCCCGCCGATTACAACAACACCAAAGGTCGCACTTGCCGATATGAAGTGGTTGCTGAATACAAAGACGATTGGCGTTCCAAGATTCAGCGTGAGGAAAGCGGATGGGACTCTGATCTCTATTCATCCGATGGTGGAGACTATGAGTTTGACGATGACGATGAGGAATGCACATACTCGGAAGGATGCGATGAGAACCATTGCTTCTGTGATGACGAGCGTGAACGAAACGGATGGGTGAAGCACAAACGCAATCACGATGATTACGGAGTGAAACCCAACGGACACAAGTATCACAATGTAAGGAATCAACAGGGTAAGTTCATCAAGAAAACTTGGTAGTGGTTGGTAGGGGCGGGAGGGTGGTTCCCTCCCGCCAAACCAATAAACACAAATGACTCATCAACAACTCATAACTATTCAATGTGCTTACGCCGATTTGATCGGAGCATATCAAGCATATAAAAATTTAGATGTTCATGCACACGATTGGTTGGCGCATCTTGCGACAATAAAAGAAATGGAAAGAGATTTTACATTTCTTGATACACCAGACGATGACCATGAACATTTACATAAGATGGAAGGAATTTCATTACAATGTAATTGCGGTGAAATAATAGAAGCCAAATGTAATGAATTGTGTTACATGAACGACAACGAAGGAAATCCAATAAGAAATCCAGATGGAAGTTTAATGTTGCACGATAAAAAAGATGAAGGTGAATTGTGTTACATCAATGCACCACAAACAATAAAAAACGAAATCAGAAAAATAGTAAAAAACAAATTAAAACAAAATGGTTAGATCATTTACAACTTGCGTGTGTTTCGATGTTGATGGAGATTGGGAATCCTTTGAGGATATTCCTTATGAGAAGTTCATCGAAGGCATGGAAAGCAAATTAAAAGAATTGAAACGAGAAAAGTATCTGGATGCCTTCGATCTGGTTGACATCACAGAATACGATGAAGAAGAATAACATTGAAATAAATTACAATTAAATTAAATAATATAAAATGAAACACATTCCAACACTAACACTAACATTCAATAAACAAACCGAACTCTACGGATATTCCTACGACGACGAGAATGGCAACACTATCGTTTCTGATGGATACCAGAGTGTCAATGATGCCTTGGGATTCGCATGGAAGAAGCTCAAGACATACATTGTAATGGAAGATGTTGAAGTGTATGAGTAGGTAATACATTGTAATACTTTTCTGTATTACAAAAAATCACAAAAAATTACTTGAACAATTTTAGAAGATGTAGTAGAGTATTTGAGTAGTGGATGACAGGAGGTTCCCGATGATCCCGCTAAAAAAATCGGAAATAGATTTTTGAAATTTTAATGGTCGAGTGGTGAAATGGCAGACACAACGGACTTAAAATCCGTTGCCAGCGATGGCGTGAGGGTTCGAGTCCCTCCTCGACTACCATGCAAAGTTAGTGTAATTGGAAGCACCGCATAGCTTATACCTATGGTTCCCTGCGACGAGGGACGAGCATCAGTTCGATTCTGATACTTTGCACCACTTTTGGGGATGTAGCTCAATGGTCAGAGCAGTCGGCTCATAACCGATTGGTTGGGGGTTCAAATCCCTCCGTCCCCACATAAGTTCCCATAGCTCAACTGGATAGAGCAACGCTCTTCTAAAGCGTAGGTTACTGGTTCGATTCCAGTTGGGAACGCACCTTACAATACAATACAATGAGTCGCAAATCAAAAACAAAACTCTCCCACAAGCAACTTCTAAAGTATTTGGAATTTCTCCCCTCGAAAAATTACAATACAATACATCGTGATACACCACAAAAAATCACAAAAAATAATTTGACCTATTCATCAAGTGATGCGATAGTTCAATCGTCAAACGACAACAACCAACAACAACAACCAACCAACTAAAACTATGGGAATGCTCGAAACTCAAATCAAACGGATTCCAGAAGGTAAAACGAAATCCGAGTATATGCGGATTCTATTAAATCAACTGGAAGATTACTTCTCCGATTCAGATAACTCCTGCGAATCATACGAAGTCAAAACACTCACAGAGTCCAACTTTGATGAAGTATGGGAAGTGCAGGATACATACAAAGATACACCAGAGATTAAAGACAAATACAAAAACCTTGCAAAACAAGGACAACTCATCTACATTGAAATTGATTACTGATATGAACAAATACTTGACATACGAAGAAAGAATGGATAGGTTGCGGGATCACAACGATGGTTGTGATGATGACGATGCCTTCGATGTATGGGATCGTTGGGCAAGACAACAAGAACGAGAGGACAATCGAAAACTCCGAGAATCAGAAAGGTTCGATCCATGAAAACCAAACCAACCAAACCAACTAAAATAACCAAGAAAGTCATTCCAACAAATAAAACCAAACCGATTGTAATTCAATCGGAAATAACACCCAAGAAAACTCCCACAATTACAATCAACATTCTTGGTGGATGTATTCAAGATGTAGTAAAAGAGAAATGTAATGAAGTGCAAGTTATCGTGCATGACTACGACATTCAAGGATTGGATGAAGATGCCATGAACTCTCTATGCACCGATCAGTATGGAGAACAATATCAAGTAATAACATTCTAAATGAAAAGAAAATACACTACAATACAAAGCAGACAAGGAATAATTGAATTGTATTTAGATATTGTGACAGGAACAATCATGTTCTTCGGAGTAGTTCTTTTCTTCTCACTACTATTCAAAATCATTATTGACAATAATAACATCTAACACAAAGTAATACAATGGGATACACACACTACTGGACATATAATCCAAATGAAATTAAAGACACCGAGGAACTTCGTATGAGGTTTCGGGCGGCGGTATTCATAATCAAATTAGCACACAAAACAATCAAAAGAGAAAAATTGTGTGTCATTCGTGGAGGACTTGGAGTTGGAAAACCAATAATGAATGAAAGCCAAGTATGGTTTAATGGTGATGAAAAAACTGGAATGGATCACGAAACATTTGATATGAAATGGTATCCAGAAGGAGGAATTGCAAAAGACTTTTGCAAGACCAATCGGAAACCATACGATATTCTGGTTTGTGTTTCTCTCATTGCATTTAAGTATTTCTTCAACAATCCAAAGGTATTCAACTTCTCAAGTGATGGAGATAATTCAGATTGGGAAGAAGCAAAAGACCTATACACCAGAATCACAGGAACATTCGTAGGAGAAATCTTTCCAGAAAAAGAATTGGAGGTAGCATGAAAACAATTACAATACTCTTGACACTTTGTATTGTAAGTGGTTGTAATACAATGAAAGACACCACAAGACAAGCAAAGGTAGATTATCACAACTTCATACGAACACTTAAACATTGCAACGCGAAAAAAGGAATTTACAAAAACGATTATTTTTCGTTGACAAACCAACCAACATATAGTTCAATGTGATCTCATCCGATTAGGAAATTCACCATAGTTCAAATCATACTTGAACTATACAACAAAAACTAAACAACCTATGATTATAGAAAAAGAAGAAATCGACTTCCTCCAAGAAGTTCATGCAATGGAATTACAGAATGAAACCTACAGGAAAACAATTCAATCTGTTTTAGAATTATTGGATTCAAAGAATGATACCAGAGCAGAAATTCGTTCTATTTGTCTTGAAGTCTTAAACAATAAGGAATAATGTTTAGAACACCATATTTCTATGCGGCATATATCGTATGCGCTTTCTTGTGGTATCTTGTAATCACTCAAATTATAGAAGCACTCAACAAATTGTAATACAATGAATGACGAAAAAGTAGTTGACGCAATCATGTTCTGGATGGTATTACTATGGATACTATTCGGAGCTTGCATGATTGGCTTGACATTAACAATCATCAAAGCAATACTGCTGGCATTCGGAATAGAAACCAACCTATAAAAAACCAAATGAAATACAAACTAATCGACATTGAAGATGAGTCATCAAACGAGTGGAGTGAACCAATCACCAAGAAAGAAGCATTGGATCAAATCCAAGAGTGGAATGATGAAATGGGAACGAACTATAAAACAATAG
>Ga0209990_10001339_pt1 | contig 20934 bp, 20 predicted proteins | sample NOAtaG_6_FD_187304 | JGI IMG/M metagenome (GOLD analysis project Ga0209990, IMG submission 187304) | Freshwater lake microbial communities from Lake Erie, under a cyanobacterial bloom - NOAA_Erie_Diel5S_2200h metaG (SPAdes) (version 2) | ecosystem: Environmental > Aquatic > Freshwater > Lake ...
CGGGATAAAAGCTTCAAATTGGTATGATGTTGCAATAGACAAAGTACTTGAAGATAACGAAATAATAGAGCTTCTAGAAGGCGCAGCAATAGAAGATCTAATAAACGCAATAGAAGGAATATAATATGCCATTCGGATACCCACAAATATATGCAAACGGTCTTAATAGTAATACACAAATAAGAAGAGCCGTTGATATGATCTATCAACGAGGTGCTACTTATGAGGTTGTATTAACTGGAGATACCTATCAAACATCAATGGAACTTGTAATTGATATGTTCTCAGATGATCAAAAGGTTGGAACAATGTCAATTGTACCATACACAACAACACAATCTGGTGCAACATATACATATAGATTTAATATTAGACCATATGATTATATGTCTAATTTTGTTGAATCACAACATTATAGTTCATATTGGCTAAACGACTGGTATGATACAACAGAACAAATTAACTGGAATAATCCATATCCAAATATCATCAAAGCCAACTTTAAGTATGGTTACAAATATTTGAGTGGATCTACAGTTGTAACAGAATATTCTGGGTCTCCAACTAACAATCTAAATCACTATACAGACGTTCCATTTGGTGCTACATCAACTGGATTTACAGCATCTGGATTTACCAATACAGGAAGCGATTTTGACTACATAGGAGGCGCATTACAGATGGGTAGTGAAAAGTTCTATCTACCAAACTATGATCAAGAATTAGGTACTGTAATAGGTACAGGAATGACGATTAATACAGTTGACACATATAGAAGATTTTCACCTATGTCACAGTATTTGTTTGACTATCCAACGGTGCCAGAGCTGTCAGAAACAGCTAGATTTTTGACCGATTCTCCACGTGTAATGACTATACAAGAAAAAGAAAATTACGTATTATATTACTTAAATGGTCAGACTGGAGATAGACAAGTAATTGAAGCAGATTACGCAGTATTTGAATTTTATAATACAGCTAATACACAGATAAATTACTTTGAACAACAACTTAATTTTTCTGGAACAACATATGCATCACCAACAGGATACACCGATACATTGAAAGTATTCGCATTACCTTGTGGTCCTAAAGATATTAGTAACATATTTGCTACTATCAACTGGTCAAATGTTGCATATTATAGAGTACAAATCTTCAATGCTTGGCCAACTAATAGTGCTAATAGAACATCGCTAGGTCCAATAGGTCCAGTATCAGAAGCATTTTATTTTTATTTAGATGCAAACTGTGGACCAGAAGATACTAGATTAGCATTCTTAAATAACAGAGGTGGATATGATTATTACACATTTACCAAATATAGAAGTGATGTGAAGAAGATAAGTAGAAAGACTTATGATAGTAGATATTACGCAACCAACATTGCTTCGCCAGATAGAGATTTTGGTAGAACAGTAAAAACTTTTGATACAGAGGTGGAACGCGAATTTGTATTAGAATCAGATTTTTTAAGTGTTGCGTATGGTGATTGGCTAGAACAATTATTCTATTCTCCACAAGTCTATGAAATGAAAGAAGATTATGTTTCACCATTGGATAGACAAGATAAGATATATAAAGATTTGAGACCAATACAAGTTTTATCAACTGAGGTAGAAACTATAAACGTTAAACATAAAAAACTTAACAAATATAGAATTACCTGTAAGTATGCTGATGGTTTCTTTGTAAACAAAGGTTTTTAATTTATGGCGATACAACAAACAGTTTTAAGGGTTAAGACAACTAAGCCTGGTCCAATTACAGTAACCGGTACAACATCAATAGCTGTATCAGATTATTCTGGTGTTACCTATTCTGGTAGTGGATCAAAAGCATCACCATATCTTGTAACATACCCAGGTTATAATGCATTTTTTGAAGTACAAATTACTGGTGATGGTACATTATATTTTGATGCGTCTGGAAGTACTGTGGATTTAACTAGCCATTTCTTCCAAGCATTGATATTACATCCTGGTGAAACTTTTTATAAAACTATATTTAATTCTTGGTCTAGAGATTATGAGGATTATTTTAAAGTAACTAGTGGTGATAAAATTAAATTTTTCTTTTATTCTACAATAGGTACTGCTAGTTTATCCACATATTTTGCTGGTGACATTGAGTTTACGCAGATAACACCAACAGAGTATGATACTTTAGATCTATTAGCAGATATACCACTTACAATTACCAAATCATTTGCAGAAATACAGGATATATCCAAACGTAATTCTGATTATTCAATTGGAATAAAACTACCTGGAACCAAAAAGAATAATAGGTTCTTTGAGAGTTATTTTAATGTGGATAATGACTCATTATATTTTGATGCTACCAAGAAGGTAGAATGTAATGTTTTAATTGACGATGAGAGCTATTTTGCTGGCTATATGAAGCTTAATAGAATCTCCGTACTAAAAGGTCAGGTTGAATACGATGTGACCTTAATTTCAACCGTAGGTGATCTATATGGTAAAATAGGTAACAACTTATTAACCGATCTAGATTTTAGAGATGTAGATTACCATTTCAATCACGTGTTTACACAAGAGAACTGCTTAGCAAATTGGAGATATGAAAGTCTTAAATCTGCTCAAGACGTTCCATCCAAATATTTTTATCCAGTAGTTCATAACGGGTACAACTATCAGGTGACTGGCAATACCACCTTTGTACAATTTACCGGAACAACTGGGACGTCTCTCTATACAACGACTAAAATAGGCAGCTGGGCTAATAACGCAGCTGCTTACGCTGCTGGCGTATCTCGATATAGAATCAATTCACCAGAAGATGGTTTAAGAGATTATCAATTAAAGCCAGCTGTTAACGTGTATTCGTTGATACAACTTATATTTAAAACCTATGGTTATAAAATCAAATCAGATTTTTTCACAACACCTTGGTTTAAATTGTTATATATGTATGGTGGTTTTTCTGATGATAAAACGACCTTATCTTATCAAGCACCAGGGGCACAAACATTTGGCTCATTTGGTGTTGATGTTATTGCAACTTATGTATCTGGATCAACATATGACTTTCAAGTTGTAAAAGAAGGTACTGGTGTGCCGGCTCTATGTGATACAGATGTTGTTGTCAATATGGTTGCTGTTCAAATATTCTCAGGATTTATAGTACCATTAACTGTAACCATACCAGCTGGACAATTCTCAAGCAGATTTACAATCCCAGGTGGTTATTACATATATTCTGTAAGCAGTCCTGTTGGATATACTAGAAACATATTAGCATATCCATTTAGTACAACACCTCAAACTGTGGTTATAACAGATGGTAACTACTTGGATTTTAGCACTTTATTTGATCAGAACATCAAACAGATTGACATACTTTCTAGTATTGCAAAAAAGTTTAATTTATTATTTATTTCAGATCCACAAAACAGCAATCAGATTATTGTTGAACCATATGAATATTATGTGGGTAGTGGTAATGTATATGACTGGACAGATAAGATGAGCTGGGATAAAGGCTTTAGTGTTGAACCAGCATTTAACTATATTGAGAGTGAAATTATATTAACAGATAAAGAAGATGGCGACCAAGGTAATATAGACTTTAAGAAAAGTAACAACAGAATATATGGTGAAAATAAGGTATATAATCCTACTGATTTTAAATCAACAACAAAGACTATAGACACCACATTTTCACCTATGGTTGTTCGTAAATGGAACCCAAATAACAATCCAGGTATTGGTGGTCTTGATGTGGGTATTCCATTAGGTATTGGATATACTGAAGAATCACAAGAGATTAGTACAACTGGCACAACATCGGTTGTTGATTGGGTATATAAGGGTGTTAAAACCAAACCAAAACTTATATATAACTTAGGTAACTTTTCACCATTCTTGGATGCATATGGTGAGATATTAAACTTAACAGGATCAACAACAACGTTCTTTAGGGTTACAAACAGTTCTGGAACAACTTCTCAAGGTAGTTTAATATCGCCTGTTATATCACCAACAATGCCACTTGGTAATATTGATAGTAATAAAATTAATAATGACAGCATTTGTATAATGTTCAATAGTGAACAACAAACCACAATTGCTGGTGATAGTGTTACATTACCAGGTATTTTAACCAATCAAAATGCATATACATTATTCTATCAAAATAGAATAAATAACGCATCTAATAAAAATACGAGAGTTATAAACGGATTATTTGATCTTAAGTTATCTGATATAAAGAACTTAAGACCAAACGATCTAATTAAAATAAACGAACAATATTTCACGTGGAATAAAATTGATGACTATAATTTAATTGAACCTGAATTAACTAAGGTTGAACTTATACAATTCAATAATAATGTAAAACAATATCCAACTAGATATTTTAAATACCAATATTGTAGTAATACAATAACCTATAAATTTAAAACAGAATTTACAGGACAGACACAATTTAACGATACGTTCTATTATTACTCAATACTTTATGATTATTTTGTTGGTGTTTTAGGTGGTAATGTATCTGGATTTACAACATCTGTTCCATATACTGGTACAAGTTATTTACCGTTTTCTATGTGGGAGGTATCAGAAGCTGAGTATAATGCTTCGGGTACATCATATACAGACGATCCAAACAAATACTATTTCTTAGAAGATGTTGAAGAATATCCAACTGGTACAATATATTCTAGGAACAATATGATATGGATGATTAATTCTGGAACAACTAGAGGTACATTAAATGTATTTCCAAGTTGTGCAGCATTAACATCTGCTGCAGCCAGTCTTGGTGTTACAATAGCAAATGCTTCCATTGGTACTGTATATTCAAGTGGTATAACCCTAAACGTAACAAGCGCTGGATATATTAGATATAACACAGCTGCTGGTCAACAAGATGTTTACTTCAATACAGGTGTACAAGATATACCAGGATGTGCTGATTGTAGCAGTATAAGACCAGCGTATGTATTCTATCCAATAGCAAATTGGTCTGTAATTGATTGCGGAACACCGTGTTAACAAATATTTATAAATTATGAGAGGTTCACTTTTAATGACATTTGATGAGATTGTAGACGGTGCCGGTGGTACCTACTATGATGTATCTGTAAATGGCGACCTAAGACAAAGAAGTTATACTGATCAAAATAACCTATATTCAACGTTTATATATACGGGTGATGTAGTTACTATTTTTATACAAAATAACCAGACAACTGGTGAGACATATACTGTAATCAGAAGAGATTATACTACTGATGATGAAAACGGTAATATGGGTATTGTTGATAATACATTAATTGTATTCAGTGGTGGTACTGGTGCTACATTGGTATTCACAGCAACAACCGTAGCGAATGCTTATAAATTTGAATATAGAATTAATGCTAGTTTAGGATCACCAATACCAGATCAATGTATATGGGCCTTTAATGAAAATATATGGTCAAATAATGCTGTGTATTGGTCAAGCTGTTCAACAACACCTGGTGTTGTACCTAAACCCGGTTTCTATGGGGCCTCACAAAAAATAGCTTGTAGAGGCGATAATAACTATTTGGTCTTTTATTCTGGTACAACATTTGGTTTAGGAACACTTGTATACACCAATCCAACTTTAACTACACCAGTTCCAAATGGATGGTTCAGTGATTTTACAACTTTATACAGGGTTCTTGGAGGTGCGTTATTTTCAACAGAAGCTTGTCCAGCTTGTTTAGAAGATCCTGAAACAATTAATTGGCAAATAGATTATTCTTATAATTCTGATGTTGCAACAGGATTTACATTAGCTGAAATGGATATACGAAATTATCCAATGACAGAACCAGATTGTGTTGGTGGTTTTGGTGCTGTAAATTATTTTACACCATCATCTTATGTAAATTATTCTGGTTTAACTGGATCAACAAGTTGGTCAGGATCAACTTCATTTGATGGGCAAACACAAGGTTTAAGACGATTAGTTGTTGATATTAACAATTGTTATCAGCCTACTACTTGGCCATCAATTATAAGATCTGGAAGTAATATTGCTTTATTTATAAACAATACATTCATAAAAAATTATGATTATTGGTGGACTAATAATGGTGGTGGATATGGTGGTGCAATGACGCCTTGTAGTGGTTTAACACAATATACTAGAACTAGTGTTTATTTTGACAATGTAACAATCAATGAAAATGATAATGTAAAAATCGTATTCACGGATAATTTTATAACACCTTGGCAAAAAAGTCAATTTGAATATAACTGGTCAAATTCACAAACAACTAGTAGAAATATAAGTGGCTATACATTTGGTGGTAGTGGTACATATTTTGTACCTAACTATTCAGCAACAGTTACTGGAACTACTGGCACATATTTAACACCTTTAAATACAAATGCTGCTGGTGAAATATCTGCGCAATTATTTTTTAGAATATCTAATTCTGGTGTAACTGATACAATAACAACTAGAACTATAAAACTATTCCAAGATAGTGTTGAATTAACTGGATATACTGTAACTCAAACTGGATTAACTGTTCCTGTAATACCTAGTAATTTATTAAGATTTTATACTAACTGGCCAACAACTGTAGGCACTAAATTGGTTACAAATAAGTGGCAGATTACAGATGTATTTGCATCACCTACACCCACACCAACGCCTACACCTACAATGACACCTACACCAACGCCGACGGCAACACCATCATATATTGCACCAATATTCCAATATAGATATACAGCAACAAGTAATAGTAGTACAACTAGTAAAGCTGTAACAAATATGACTGCCACATTTAATAGAGACGGTGGTTTAGGTACTAATACATATTCTAGAAGTAATTTAACTTGGACTAGTAGTGCAAATAATATAAGTCCATCTCAAGCTATGGATGTTGTACACGTTGGATCAAACACGGTTACAATCACTAGAAATATTATGAAGACATCTGCTGGAACTGTAGTATTAGACGATACTAGATGGAGGATATTAATTAATAATGTGGTTGTAGCTACGTATACAAATACATCAAATAGAACTGTACCGTTCCAACCATCAACATTAAGTGAATCATACACATTTAATAATGTTGTAATAAACTCTGATGATGATGTAGTAATTGAAGTATTAGATACTCAAGTATAAATAAATTAAAATATATATAAGATTATGCCAATAAAATATATAAAACAAATAATTAATCAGGACTTTGTATATCCAAATAATGAAGTATCTGAATATGATCAAGAGATTGTACACGATCTGAATGAAAATTCTGTGTCAGGAACTGTAGTAACTCTTACAGCTACAACAGCCACATCAACTGGAATGACATTTAGTATAAGCACAACTTGGTCATTAAATAGTGCTGAACCATTTATTAGAAACTCAAATTCTTTGAGTATATACTCTGTGCATATGTTAGCTCCAGGTCAAAATTATTATAAGCCTTGGAGGATTGTACATAGTAGAAGTGCAACATATAGTGGTCAAACATCATTTAGTGAGACTGGCGCTACGTTTTCAGTAACTGCAGCTCAAGCCGGTGTTGCATCATTTGTACCTGGAACATATTATTTTGAAGTTAGATTTATTGGTCATAGAGCGATATATCCGGTTATGGTTCAAAGAACTATTGGTATACCGCCTTTCCCAGTAGCACCAACCCCAACACCGACCCCTACAGTAACGCCAACAGCAACACCTACACCAACCCCAACTTCTACATTTAGTGGAACCACTGGTGTAACATTAAACGTAACAGATACTGGTTATATCAAATATGATATGGCATCTGGTACAACTTATCAATATATTGGAAGTACTGGAACGGTTGTATTAACTAACTGTTTGGATTGTGATACAGTTAATGTTGGTATTCCATTTGCTGATTTAGCTGCATTTACAATTACTAGTTGTGGTAATCCTTGTGGTGGTGGTCCAGCACCTACACCAACACCTAGTGCTAGTACAATATATGTTTCAACAAATAGGGAAATATGTTCAGATTTTTGTACAACTAACTATTTGATCACTCAACCTGTTACAACAACAGCAGCATCTTATGCAGCATTAGTGCCTGGAGATTACATTTATGGATTAGTTGCTGGTACTTATTGGTATGCATATGCTGCTACTTCAACAAGTACTGGAAGTGGTGTCTTTAGAATAGCTGAAGTAGATAGTAGTGGTTACGTATTAAGCATAGCACAATGTAGTGGATCAAGTTGTGATATACTATAAAAATTTACCCATATGAAAATATATATTGAGATAGACAAAAATAAAAAAGACAAAGTAATCTTTAGAAACAATATAGAAAATATTGAAATATTCAGATACTTTTTTGAAAACCACACCTTTACCTTTGATTTTTTTCAAAGCTTAAAAGGTGATAAAGAACTGTTGAACAAGGCTTTTAAAGAAGAATTATATCAACATACCTTAAACTAACTAATTAACTATGGCTAAAAGAATTTTAATTGAGTATGATGTAGACAGTAAAGACCTGAAAATAGCTGGTCAGGAAACCCTATCATTAACTCAACAACTTCGTATCTTAAAGAAAGAACTTCAAAGAGGTGATCTTAAACCAGAACAATTTGATATTCTTCGTAAAAAAATTGGTGATACTGAAGATCAAATAGCTAGAACTACCACAAGATCAAAAGACTTTTTGGGAGTATTGGCTACATTGCCAGGTCCTGTTGGTACGTTTGGTGCATCTATATTAGGTGTTGTTGATACCTTAAAAGTGTTCTCCGGTTTTTCATTCAAAGATATTAAAAACTCTTTGGGTGATTTAGGTGATGATGTTGTTGAAATTACCAATGGATTTTTAGGTCTTGGTGATGCAAAAAAGAAAACAGAAGAGTCCACAAAATCTTTAACAACCGCTACTCAAGAAAGTGTTGCTGTTACAGAAAACAATTCTTCAGCATTAGCGGCAAATGCTGCACAAGGCGCTGTTGTTACCAATGCTATTTCTAAACAACAAGAAGCATTAAAAGCATTAGCCAAAGAACAACAATTTGCTACGGTATTATATGATAGTAAGGGAAATGCTATGATTAAGGCTACCAAGCCTATCAAAGATATGACCCAAGCAGAAGCTGCATTATTTGCACAACAAAGAGCAGCTTTAGTACAAAGTGGTGTACTAAAAACAAAAAATATGGAACTAGCTGGTAGCTATGAAACAGCAACAGCTGGTATAGTTACAACCACGGTAGCAACAAATACATTAACGGTAGCACAAAGAGCAGCAGCATTTGCTGGTCAAGCGTTAAAGGTTGTATTAGCATCATTAGGTATTGGTCTTGTTATCATCGCTATAACAGAATTAATTAGCTTACTTACAGAATGGGCTAGTGGTACAAAAGAAGCTGAAAGAGCACAAAAAGAATTTAATGATGAATTAGAAAGAACTACTACATTATTAGAACTTGATCTAAATGATACCAGAAGACGTAATGCAATTAGAATAGCAGAATTAAAAGCTGCTGGTGCATCTGAAAAAGAAATAAGAAACCAACAGCTAAAAGAGTTAAAAGAAAATTTAGATCTTGTTAATCAAGCTGTTATAGATGCAGCTAAACTTGAAAATGCTACATTAAAAAGAACAGATGAAAAAGCTGTTGAAGATTACACTACAATCAGTAAAAAAAGAACAGAACTTGAACAAAAAGCTAAAGATATAAGGACTCAAATTCGTGTAGCTGAGTTAACTGGTATTGCTGATGACAACAAAAAGAGATTAGAACTAAATAAAAAATCTGCTGACGATGAATACAACAGAAAGTTAAAAGAACTTGATGCATTAATTCAATTAGAGGTAGATAAAGATAATACAGATGAAAAGAGATTAGCTGATTTTCTTGATAGAAAAATGAAGCTAATAATGACCAAAGAAAAGTTGAGTGCTGCTGAACAACAATTAATGAGACAGCAAAACTCACAAAAGGTCAAACAAGCTTTGGACGAAGACTCACAAAGATTACAAGATTACTTCAAGAAAGTAGAAGATATTAGAATTGATGCAATAGCAGATGAGGAACAAGCTAGAGTTGAGGCTAGAGAAAATAAGGTATATTTTGATAAGATAGCACTTAGCAGAGACAAAGAGTTTATCAAGAAAAGCAAACAAGAACAAGATAAATTATTCAAAGACCTTGAAATTGCTGCTCAACAAGATATTCTTAAGATACGTGAAGAGTTTTTCTTAAAGAGATTGCAAATAGCACAAGATCAAGCAATCGCTGAAGTTGATGCTTTAACAAGATTAAAAGACCAAGAGAATAATATAAACAATGTTCGTTTACAACAATTAGGTGATTTTACTGCTGTATATGGTGATTACTTCTTTGGTAACAAAGGTTTAAAAGCATTATATGCAAAATATTTTGTTGATCTTAGACAAGTATATACAGATGAATTTAATGCAAATACAGCGATATTTGACGCTGAACAAATTCAACTTGATCAAGCATTAGCAAACAAAACTTTGTCTCAAGAAAAGTATGATGAGAGAATAAGAGAACTAAACGAAAAGAGATTACAAAATAACGAAGAGTTTACTCAACGTCAAATCCAATTAGATCAATTAGAGGTAGATTCTAAGAGAGCTAGTGCGGATAAGACCGTAGAGATTGGTGCACAGTTGGTTAACTTATTAAGTGCTGTAGCCGGTAAGAGTAAAGGTATTCAAATAGCTGCAGCTATTACAGAAGCTGGTGTGGCTATCGCTAGAATCATTATAGATACCCAAAGAGCGATCATCGCGTTTAGTGCGTCAGTTGCACCATTAGGCCCGGCTGGTGTTCCTATTGCGGCTGGATACGCTGTTAAAGCTAAGATTGCTGCAGCATTAAGTATTGCTACAATTGTTGCACAGGGTATCAACAAATTAAAAGAAATTAAATCTGCTGGATCTGGAGAAGGTGAAGGTGGACAACAATCAAATAGATTGGGTAGAGGATATGCTGATGGTGGTATTGTAAGAGGTCCAGGTGGTCCTAAATCAGATAGTATTAATGCTAGACTATCCAATGGCGAAGCTGTAATGACAGCTGGTGCAGTAACTATGTTTGCTCCATTATTGTCAATGATGAACCAAATGGGTGGAGGTGCTGCGTTTACATCTAGTTTAAATACAGCATTACCTGATAGACCAGCAGTAGCACAACCATCATTAGAACAATCAGAAATGATCGTTAAAACATATGTGGTTGAGAAAGAATTAACAGATGCTCAACACAGACAAGCTAGATTAAAGAACCTATCCACATTATAATCATAAAAATTTATATTTATTAGTATGAAGAAAGATAAAATTATAGAACTAAGAATAGACGAAGAAGATCCAATATCAGGAATTGATAGTATATCCTTAGTTGATGAACCGGCGATTGAAATTAACTGGGTAGCTTTTAACAAAGAAAAAGCACACGAATTTCATATCCCAGATGGTGAAGATAACAAATACCTTGAGATACTAATTGCAAAAGCTGAAGCTGAAGAAGATCTATTAGCTGAAGGTTATGTTATTGACCATATAGAATTAATGGATAGTAAAGAAGTATTTGCTACTAGCCCAAACGCAAATTCAGAATGGGATGAACCGGATTTTAAGGTAAGATATAAGTATATGCTTAATCCGCGTATAACTGGTCAAGCAGCTGTTATAGATACAACTAGAGCATTCTGTAAAGATTTGGTTAGTAAGAACTATGTGTGGCGTGTAGAAGAGATGGACAACCTTAGAAATGAGTTTGGTGATAGTGCATTAGTGTGGAGAGGTGGTTACAATTGTAGACACATTTGGGGTAAGATGGTATATAGAAAAGATGCAACAATTGTAAACAAAGCATCTATCAATAAAGGTAAGGTTGACGTGGATGGTTTTCCAAGCGGCTTAAATCCTGAACTAGATATTATCGGTTACCCTCAACCAGATACAACAACAGAAAGAACATTAAATAATCCAAGTCCATCTACTATTAGAAACTTAGGGTTATCTAAACAAAAATTTGAATATCCATTATTCCCAACTAAAGAAGAAGCTGAATACTATGCTGAAGAGGTATTGAATTGTAAGGGTTCTCACGAACACGATGTTAATGGTAAAATTTATTATATGCCGTGTGAAGAACATCCTGAAGATATGGGATATGATGTGGGTACAATAACTGGTTATGTTGATCCGGATATTAAGAAGAAAAAGAAAAAAGAAGATTTTGAATCATATACAGATTATCCATTGGCAGCATCAGATAATGCTAGAAGAGCGTTAAAATGGGCTGAAAAGAATGGATGGGGATCTTGTGGAACACCCGTGGGGAAAGCCAGAGCTAATCAATTAGCGTCTAGACAGGCCATTTCAGAGGAAACGATCTCTCGTATGGCTTCATTTGAAAGACATAGACAAAACAAAGATGTACCTTATGATGAGGGTTGTGGTGGATTAATGTGGGACGCTTGGGGTGGCACAGCTGGTATTGAATGGGCACAAAGAAAACTTAGACAAATTGAAAACGCTAAATTCAATAATCAAAAATTTGAAATACAATCAGAAGATAAGCGTATAGTGGTTGGGCCAGCAATGGTACCAAATTTACGCATCTTCAGAAAAGATAAAAAGGGTAATCCATATCACGTATTTTTTACAGATAAAACCATACGTATGATTGCTGAAAAGTATATGCGTAACAAATATATTGATAACAACGATACCAACCACGATGGTAAAGCTGTTAGAGATGTTTATGTGATTGAGTCTTGGATCAAAGAAGACGAGAACGATAAGTCAAACAAGTATGGATATGACCTACCAATAGGTACCTGGTTTGTATCAATGAAGGTAAAAGATGACAATGTGTGGAAGAAAGTTAAAGAAGGAAAGCTACGTGGATTTAGCGTTTCTGGCTACTTTGAAGAGATTGAACAATTTGCTAGAGAAGAAATGTTCCTTAGCGAATTAGCTAAATTGCTAAAAACAATAAAAGAATAAAAAAATTTGGTTATATATACGAATTTTTATATTTAATAATAAGAAGAAAAAATAAATACAATTATGTCAAATTCTAAAACTGCAATTCAAGAAATTAAAAAGCTTATGAAGCAGTTCGGTTTTATGTCTGATGAACCGGTTCTAAAGTCATTCAAATTGGAAGATAATACAATTGTGGAAGCAGCTGACCTTAAGGTTGGTGAGGCTATCACAAAAATATCTGAAGAGTTTGAAAGAGTGGCTTTGGAAGATGGTGCTTACCGTTTAGTTGAAAACTTCAACTTAGAGGTAAAAGAAGGTAAAATCGTATCTGTTAATGAGATTTTCTTAGACGCTAAGTTAATGGACGGTACAATCGTAAAGGTTGAAGGTGACGGTTTGGTAGAAGGTGCAGCTGTTAAAGTTGTTACTGAAGAAATGCCAGACGGTGTTCCAGCCCCAGATGGTGTACACGAGCTAGAAGACGGAACTAAAATTGAAACTATGGGTGGTATTATTTCTAAAATCGAAGAGAAAATAGAAGAAGCTGAACCAGCTGTTGAGATTGAAGTAGAAGCTGCTAAGAAAGAAGATATGGGTGGTATGGAAGAAGTATACAGCCTATTGAAAGATATGATGGAAAAAATATCTGAAAAAATGAAAAGTATGGAAGATAAGATGTCTGCTGTTGAAGCTGACTTTGATGCTTTCAAAAAAGCTCCAGCTGCTAAAAAAATAGCTGATGGAAAAACAGACTTTAATAAAACGTCTAATTCTGATGATGAAATTTCAGACAGAATTATGGCATTAAGAAAATTAAATAAATAAAAAAATTAAAACTATGAAAATTTATTCAAAAGAAGAATTTGCTTATGCCGTAGGTGGTATTACTGGCTTCACAGACGAAGTTGGTGGCCAATTACTTTCTAAAGCATTAGTAGGTGCTCAGACACCAAAATATGTTAATGTACGTTTGGGCATTAAAGGCTCTCAAGCACTTAACCTATTAGACTCAAACGCATCAGTGATGTTCCAATCTGGCGCTTGTTCATTAACACCAACAGGAACAACAACTTACACTCAAAGAAACTTAGTAACGCAACACGAGACGTATTTTGAACAATTATGTTACAAGGACTTGTGGGATACGTATCAGTCAATGTTGATGAAGCCAGGTCAAACTAACGAAGATGTTCCGTTTGAACAAGCGATCGCTGACCTAAAAATTAAGCAAATCCAACAAAGAGTTGAATCTAAGTTATGGACTGCTTCAACTGGTGGTACAGATTCATTCAACGGTTTCAGCAATTTGATCGTTACAGGTGCTACTTCAGTTGCTAACTCAAGTGGTACTACTTTCTCAAGCTCAGCTGCTTATGGTGTATCTGGTAACCCAATCACTGAAGTTGACAAATTAATCAACGTATTATCTGACGACGCACAAGCTCGTGAAGACTTAATTGTGTTTATGTCTTATGCTAACTTCAGATTGTATGTACAAGCGTTAACAAGAGCTAACTTCTTCGTTAACTACATTGGTGGTGCAAAAGCTATCGGTGGACCAGATTCTTATGAAGCAATCCATCCAAATAGTAACGTAAAAGTTGTTCCAACTCTAGGTTTATCTGGAAGTGGTAAAGTTGTAATCGGACCAGCTGAATATATGGCGGTTGGATTTGACCTCGTTTCAGATCACCAAAAATTAGATATGTGGTATAGCAAAGATTTTGATGCTGTAAGATTGAGAGCTAATTTCAACTACGGTGCTCAAATCGCTGTGTTCTCTGGAACCAACTATTTTGCAACAAACAACGTAGCATAATCTATTCATCTAGATAAAAAACCTGTGGGGTGAAAGGCCCCACAAATTTAAAATAAACGAAAAAAAAATAATATACATAAATTATGAGTTGCTATATTTCACAAGGTATCTCTTTAAACGAATGTTCAGACAGTATTGGTGGTATACAAGCTATTTTCATCGCTGGTGGATCAGGAACTACTACTGGTGGTTTAACTGGTTACACATATGATGGTGATGATCAAATCACTGGTATTACTGGTACGTCTGGTACAACTTTATACAAATTCAATTTGAAGCGCGGAACTTCATCTCTTACTCAAAATATCCAAAAGAGCTTTGAGAATGGTACTGTATTCTTTGAACAAGTATTGGAAGCTGTATTGTTTAAGTATGATGCTGACAAGAGACTAATTTTAGAAAGCTTAGCACAAAAAGATAATTTACAAATCATCGCGGTTGATCAAAACAATGTTTACTATATGTGTGGTCAAGTAAGAGGTATGTATGTATCTGGTGGTGCAGCAACATCTGGTCTAGCACTAGGTGATAGAAATGGTATGAACATTACGTTTACAGGTCAGGAACCCGTTCCGGCTAGAGTAATTGCTTGTTCAACTGATGCTGGCTTAGATGCTTTAGTATCGGGTGCCGTAATCGGATAAGTAACAACGTAGGTTGTGAATCTCAATATCTATTCTTTCGAAAAGAGGGCGTTATTACGCCCTTTTTTTTATTAATTCAGTTTCAAAATCAATTTTTTTATATTTATCTATATAGGGTTAAGTTATGATTATACTAAATAAAGACCAGCATAATGAGTTGGTGTTAAATATTAACAACAATTCAAGAGCTTCGTTTACCGGATATACATTAACATTTACACACGTTCTGTCACAAGAAGTTAAATCTTATAACGTTTCAGTATCATCTGCTGAATATTCTGAGAATGACAGATACTGTACAATAGAATTGAATTTACAACAACCAGGACAAGACTTAAATTATGAAGGTGATTATATGCTTCAAATTTATGGTAATGGGACAACACTTGTATATACAAATCTAGCTAGATTAAATGGTACAACAGAAGATGCAACATTTGTTGAATACGCGTCACCAAATGAAAATAACGAAAACTACATTTACATAGACGATTAATTATGAGTGAAAAACAAAAATATCAATTAAATAAAATTAGTTTCACACAGGAACCTATGCTTCCGATATTCTCAGAAATATTCAATAGAAGCCCTTGGGTTTATTATGGTGAAAACAATCAAATGCCACAGTATCTTATTTCAAGATATAACAACTGTGCCATACATAAAGCGATCGTTACATCAAAGGTAGAACAGATTATGGGTGACGGAATAGTATCATTAAACAACCCAATGGCTACAATAAACCTAATAAACGGGAAAGAGAATGTTGCTGAGGTAATGAAGAAGTGTGCTCTTGATCTTGTATTATTCGGTGGTTATGCACTTAATGTTATTTGGTCTAGAGACAGACAAAGTATAGCTGAAATATACCACTTAGACTTTAGCCGTGTTAGATGTGGAAAACTAGACGACAATGACGAAATTAAAAAATACTATTATTCACCTGATTGGACGAATACAAGAAAATATGCACCTCAAGAATATGATGCATTTAATCAAGAAGATGGTGAAGCATCTCAAATCTATTATTACAAACAATATGTTCCAAGTAATAGTTATTACCCTCAGCCAGATTATTCTGGTGGTTTGGCTGCTATTGAGATTGATGTAAACATTAAAGAGTTTCATCAGAACAATCTTAAGAACGGAATGTTGCCAAGCCTTTTCATATCTATGAACAATGGAATACCAGGTGAGGAAGAGCAAAAGATTATTACAAGAGCTTTAGAAGAGCAATATTCAAGCGTTAACAACGCTGGTAGACCGATCATCTCTTTCAACGAGAGCAAAGAATTGGCACCAGAAATTACGCAAATATCACCATCAGCAAATGATGGATATTATGCTGCAATCTATAACGACATTCAACAATCTATATTATCAGCACATAGAATTTCAACCGGAGAATTATTCGGTATTTCTACAGCTGGTAAGTTAGGTAGCAAAGACGAAATTGCTACACATATCTATTATGTGCGTAAGACTGTAATAGAGCCTTATCAGAAGCAGTTATTGGGTGTGTTTGATAAGTTGGTATCAATGAAGTTTCAGAAGCCTACAACGTTTGAAATTAAGCCATTAACCATATTTGAAGTTGGTGATGTTGTTGAAGAACCATCTGTTGTAAATGCACCAGAGGTTCCAGTAGAAGCTGCTGCTGTAAATGAGAATATCAAAGGTATGAAAGGCCGCGAATATCAAGCACTTATGAGAATAGTGAGAGAATATAATAAAGGTAAAATAACCAGAGAAATGGCAAAACAAATGTTAAAAAGTGGCTACGGTTTAGCAGAAGAAGATATGAACATTTGGCTTGGCGAAGAAGAATAAATTAAAACTAATTAAAATAATATGGCCGGCGTACTACTAGTCAGTGAAACAAAGCTAAAACAATTTACCAGCATTAATGCCAACGTCCCAATGGACACATTAAGATCTGAAATTCAAGTGGCACAAGATGTAGAGTTACAACCTTTACTTGGAACACTTTTTTATAATCATTTATTATCACAAATATCATCAACTGGTAATACATTGAATAATGATGAATTAACATTGGTTAATGATTATATTCAACCATTTCTAATCCAGGTTGCATATTTTACATCCATACCGTTTTTACATTATCGCGTAATGAATAGAGGCATTGTAGAGGGTGATGCTGAAAATGCTAGAAGTGTTGATATTGAAACAATGAAGTATCTACGTACTATCCAAAAACAGAGAGCAGATTTTTATAAGATGCGTTTACAAGATTATCTTATAACTGGTAATGGCCAGGGTAAATATCCTCAGTATGAACAAGCATCAACACAAGATGGTATGATCCCAGATCGTATGGCAAAATATAATAACCCGATTGTTCTTAACCATACATCAAGAAAAGGATGGTCAATGGAAAGAATTGCTAGAAGTATGCCAGTGTATTCTGAATTAGAACAAAACTATAAAAACTGTCCAGACTGCTTATAATATGAATAACGAATTATTATTAATTATATCAAATGCATTAACAGCTGTTGCTGGTTTTTTTGTAGGTAAAAGACGTAGCGATGCAGAAACAGATAACCAAGTTTTGCGCAATCTTGAGCTATCTGTTAATCTATATAAAAATATTATAGATGATCTAAAGGCTGAAATACACGAATTAAACGTAAAGATACAAGACCTAGAAAAAAAGGTTGAAAGCTTAATGACCGAAAATAAAAATCTAAAAAGAAAGAATGGATTATGAAAATAGACAACGAGAGATTACCAGAACCTAAACCAGAAGAATTACATTATACAAAAAAAGGTGATTACCATAATAGAATGTTTAAAGAAACAGCTTCTGAAAAATACGGTATTACAAATATTGATTTTGCCAATTGGATAAATAAAACATTTGATGAGTACTACTTACATAACAAACATATAACATATCGCGAATATAAAAAATTAATATAATATGGAAAAGCATCAAATAATCCACAAGTTTAGAGTTGAAAACCTATCTCAGAAAAAAGGTTGTGGCTGCAAAAAGAAAAACTTTGAAGAAGGTGAAATGGATAATCCGTGTTGGGAAGGTTACGAACCAATAGGAACAAAAATACTAGATGGTAAGGAAGTTCCCAATTGTGTGCCTATGGAAGCTAAGAAAGTCAAACAAGGTTTTCCTGTACCATCACCAGAAGGATCAGAAGATGAACAAGGTTTCATTAGTAGATGTATGAGAGACATTGGTGGTGAATATGATCAAGATCAAGCACTAGCTATTTGCTACTCTAAGTGGAGAGGTGAATAAGTTCATTTATTGTTTATAATAAAAAGGGCCAGTAGTAGAAACTACCGGCCGTTTTATTTTACCATTATTAGAACAAAAAAAAATTAATCTTCATCATTTTCGTCACTAATCATATTTTGTATCTCTAGAGAAAAATATGTATTTTGACGAGGTAAGTCCCTACTTTCTAAATATCTTAAAATATCTTTTTCATCGGGGCCATCTTGTGTTAATTGCCAATGCAAAAACTTTGATGTTTCAGTTGGGTCTAGGCTAAACGAATAAAGCGTTTTCTGGGTTGTTTCAAACTCAATGATCATTGTCTGTTGGGTTTAGTGTTAATAAATCTTCTGTGATTACTTCGTGGTCAATATCTTCAACCACTGATTGGTATATTGATACCAACCCATTTTCTTGTAGTTCTAGGAACCATTCTGTTGTTTTTGACATATCTATAAATATTTTGTTGATAACACTAATATACTAGAAAGTTTTGAAATAAAAAAATTTGAAGGCAAAAAAAACCGGTCGGATAAAAAAAGAATACAATGGCTGTAGTATTAAATCAAATGAAAGGTAACCAAATGTCCGACCGGTCTAATATAAATATCGCAAAAAAAAACCAGGAAGTACACCACTCTTCCCGGCTTTATTTAAACAAAACTTAAAAAAAACAATTTTATTTATTAGAAAACTTTAACTTGAGGCTACAAGAAACTCTACAAATCTCTTCAGCGATCACTTCAATCTCATCTAGATTTGCTTTTCCAGCAACCACCAAATTAACAGCGTTGGTGATAGCATTACCAACCATAGCGCCAACCCCACCGTCATAAGAAGACGTAGTTGTTTTCGTCTGTGATTGTTCCTGATTTTGTACTCGTGTAATTGTTCTCTTCAAAGCATCTTTGATTGTGAAAGATAATTCTTCACCGGCTTGAAGAAATTCTGGTTCTTTAGATTTAGAACCGTAAATGTAAGGTTGTTCATCTCCGTTGAAGAGAACTTCGTGATAGTAAATCGTGTTACCATCTGGTGCACTCCAAGTCTTTGTGAATGCACACTTTTGAATTTTTTTTGTCTGTACCATAATCTATAAATTTTATTATAATCAAATATATGTAATTTTTGGCAAATAAAAAAATCTGTGGCAAAAAAAGTTTTTTTTGGCTTTGGATTTTGTGCTTTCGCTAAAAAAGCATATATTTATCATTATAGTCCCCTCTTACATTATGGACATTAAAGATTTTAAGGGTTGTTTGGGAACACTGAGGTAAGAGGCAGTTAGTACCAGATGGCCCTTTTTTATTTAAAAAATAGATATGATAAACAAAAAATTTCTTATGATTGATTACAACCTACTTGAAATGACCGATATAGATTCGGATAGTAAAATTATTATTGCTAAAGTTATTTCTTTAAACCAGCTTGAAGGTAAATGTTATATAACAAACGGAGCCTTATGTAAGATGCTTGGGTTGAAGAATAAAGCGACTGCTTCCAGAAAAATATCTAAATTGGTTAAAATTGGTTATTTAAGTTTTTACCAAAAAAGTGGTGGTAAAAGGTATTTGTACCCAACTCAAAAACTTGTTGATGCTATGTTAACCACAAAACTAATAACCAACGACGATGACTTTGATGAGATGGGTAACCCAATTTTAGTCAATGGGGTATCCCAAAATGAGTCAATAGGGTATACTAATTTAAGTAAAGAGGGTATACTAAATTCATTCAATGGGGTATCTCAAAATCAGTCAACACCCTATCCTAATTTGAGTCAACCAAGTATATCAACTAATATATCAGAAGAATATATCACAGAGGTACATCAGTCTACTATACCAACTAATACATCACTTAGTAAAAAACAGTTTGAAAAAGAACATATACTTTCTTTACTTAAAGAAAAGTTTGAGGATGGTTTAGCTAGTATAATACAAAGAGTTGTTGAAGGTGGTTCCATAACTTCTAAAGAAAGAACTACCCTCAACGAAAACAGTAGTATTATTTTTAAAAAATTACCAGCATTAAAAAATTATATAGAAGAAGTATTATGAAAACAAAAATATCACAGAACAATAAAACCTTCAAAAGGTTACTGAAAAGTTTAAAACCATATTGGAAAAATATTCTACCTGTAGACTTAAAACTAATACATAGTTTTCAGGAAAGAACAAAGAATGGTAAGTATACTTTAACAAACAAACAGGTT